>ENA-OYXQ01000478-OYXQ01000478.1-human-gut-metagenome-genome-assembly--contig:-NODE-478-length-17855-cov-4.845955_pt1 | contig 17855 bp, 14 predicted proteins | sample MGYA00243974_ERZ653430 | MGnify/ENA primary metagenome ERZ653430 (study PRJEB26926, sample SAMN06164997) | human gut metagenome | biome: ENVO:00009003; feature: ENVO:2100002; material: ENVO:00002003...
GTGGGCTCGGAGATGTGTATAAGAGACAGGTCTGGAGTACTTCCCCGCTTCCGGCTATGAGATCACCTGGAAGACCTTTGACCTGCACGAGAACGAGCCGGAGTGGAACATCCGCACCGAGCACGAGGGCATGTTCACCGAGATGGGCATCAAGATCAAGGCCCTCATCGCCCGCAAAAAGCCCGGCGACGACAGCGTGACCTGGATCGAGCCCAAGGTGCTCAAGCGCATGGCACGGGAAGCCGCCGAAGCCGAGGCGGCTGCCAAGGCCGCACAGGAAGGCGAGAGCAATGTCTGACCCCTGTGAACTGTGCCTGAACAACCTGCAGGACGAATACGGCAGCTATTACTGTGCCCAGGGCAGCGCACTGGACGAGGACGAAATGGCCCGCTATCTCTCCTGCCGCACCGCCGCCTGCCCCTTTTTTGAGCCGGGCGACGAATACAAGATCGTAGCAAAGCAAAACTGACCGGAGGTGTTTTTGTGGTAGCCTTCCTCACCCAGACCACCGTCTGCGGCTTTTCGCTGTACCAGACGCTGGCCTATTTTCTGATCTATTCCTGTCTGGGCTGGTGCCTGGAAGTGGTCTACGCCGCTGTGACCACCGGCAAGCTGGTGAACCGCGGCTTCCTGAACGGGCCGGTGTGCCCCATCTACGGCTTCGGCATGGTCATCGTGCTCTATGCTCTGACCCCGCTGGTGGACAACACCCTGCTGCTCTATCTGGGCGGTGTCATCCTGCCCAGTGTCCTGGAGCTGGTGGGCGGCTGGGCCCTGTACAAGCTGTACCGCACCCGCTGGTGGGACTACAGTGACTACCCCTTCAACATCGGGGGCTACATCTGCCTGGAATTCTGCCTGCTGTGGGGCGTGGGCACCCTGGTGGTCATGCGCATCGTGCACCCCATCATAGCCGGACTGGTGGCCATGGTCCCCACCCTGGTGGGCGTGATCCTGATGTGCATCCTCTACGCCGTGTATGCCACGGACGTGGTGGCCACCGCCATTGCGGCCTCCACCCTGGCCGACACCCTGGACACCATGGAGAAGCTGGGCGACAGCATCCATGCCGTGAGCGACGCCATGACCGAGCTGCTGGGCACCACCGCCATGACCGCCGACCAGAAGATGGACGAGAGCCGTCTGCAGCTCAAGCTGGCCGCCGCCGAGGCCCGGGACAATGTCCCCAAGCTGAAGCCGCGTGAGACCATGGCCGCCATCCGTGCCCGGACCGACGAAGCCATGGAGACCGCACGGCGCGCTTCGGAGACCGCACGCCTGAACGCGGCCGAGGCCGCCAACGCCGCCAAACTGGCGGCACAGGGCGCTTCGGAGCGGGCCGCAGAACGCGCCGCCGAGCTGCTGCAGCTGGAAGAGCTGTCGGCCGAGCTGCAGGTACGCTCCGACGAGATGCGTGCCCAGATGCTGAAGAAGCCCCGCGTCATCGGCCAGCGCCGCATGCTGCGGGCCTACCCCAAGCTGAAGCACGGTGTGAAGAGAACTTCGCTGGAAACGCTGCGCAAAAAACTGGAGCGGCGGGAGTCCGATCAGGACCGGGACAGCAAGGAATAAGCCCAGCGGGTTGTTGCGGATTTGTTGCGATTATCTGCGATGACCCGCTTTTTTATCGGTTTTTTTGCGGCGTATTCTGTGCATTTTTGTGCACTAAAGATTGCCGGAAGCTATTTCCAAATTGCACATTTGATGCTATACTGTTACATAAGAGTGTAACTGGATAAACTATGTCTGAAGCTGGCAATTTTTGCCGGACTGCGAGGGATGACCATGTCTGATAAAACAATTCAAAATACAACCGTCGGCACAGTACAGCCGGGTGCCCTTACAGCCATTGCACGCAAGGAGGACTTCCTGCAGCATCTGCAAGACTTTCTGGACACACACAAAACCGAAAAGTGGTGCGTCGCGGCCATCGACGTTGAGCACTTCAGGCTGTACAACGAGCTTTACGGCACCGAGCAGGGCAATACCCTGCTGAACACCCTGGCCAGCCATCTGCTGGACTATCAAAAGACCTCCGGCTGCCCTGTGGGCTACTGGGGCAACGATGACTTTTTCCTCTGCCTGCCGGACGACCGCGTGCAGCAGCAGGACATCGTGATCACGCTGCAGACCTGCGTGAGCCCCAATCATCAGGATGTCACCTTCTTTCTGGCGCTGGGCCTGTGCCCGGTGAGCGAGCATCCGGAAGCGGACGCCGCCACCCTGTGCAATTACGCCCAGATCGCCGTGATGAACCCGGACCATTCCGGCAGCGGCATCCACCGCTTTGCCCCGGCCATGCTGGACAGCCTCAAGGCCCAGCAGCAGCTGCTGAGTGAGCTGGAGCATGCGCTGGACAACCACGAATTCACCTTTTTCCTGCAGCCCAAGTGCAACAGCATGACCCGCGCCATCGTGGGCATGGAAGCACTGGTGCGCTGGAACCACCCCACCCGCGGCTGCGTGCAGCCGTCCGAGTTCATGCCCCTGCTGGAGAGCACCGGCCTGATCTCCCGGCTGGACCAGTACATCTGGGAAGCCGTCTGCCAGACGCTGCAGAAGTGGCAGGCCAGCGACAGCAATCTGGTGCCCGTGTCGGTGAACGTGTCCGTGGTGGACATCGTGAATCTGGACGTGCCGCAGATCTTCTCGGATCTGGTGGAGAAATACCAGCTGGAGCCCAAGCTCCTGCTGGCCGAGATCACCGAGACCATGCTGGCCGAGAACTCCTCGGTGGTGGAAAACGCCATCCAGGGCCTGCACCGCAAGGGCTTCTCGGTGATGATGGACGACTTTGGCAGCGGCTACTCGTCGCTGAACATGCTCAAGGACACCAACGTGGATGCCATCAAGCTGGACATGAAGCTCATCGACATGAACCAGCAGAACCACAGCAAGGGTGTGCAGATCGTGGAATCGGTGATCAATATGGCTCACCGGCTCAATCTGCCCATCATTGCCGAGGGTGTGGAGACCCCGGAGCAGGTGTCCATGCTGCAGGCTGCCGACTGCCTGTATACGCAGGGCTACTACTTCTTCAAGCCCATGCCCGTTGAAAACGCTGAAAAGCTGCTGGCCCAGCCCAATAACGCCGACTACTGGGATATACGCCGCGACCTGATGCGCCGCGACCACCACACCGCTGCGGAGGATCCGGACTCGGAAAAGACGGCACTGGCCCTGCAGGCATATCAGATCTTTACCGACAATCTGCTGGAAGTCTCGCTGCTCAACCTGGTCACCGGCACCTATCAGGTGATCAAGCGGGATGCCCGCCTGCCCGGCGCAGATCTTGCCGAGGAAGAGGATTTCACCACCTTCTGCAAGCGTCTGGTGAACAAGGAGATCGTGCACCCGGACGATGCCGAGATGTTCCAGGAGCAGGTAGACCTGCCCCTGCTGCAGGACACCCTCTTCCACACCCAGCAGCCGGAGTTCTACCGCTTCCGCCAGCAGGTGGCCAGCCAGTTCGTCTGGATCACCATGGAGGTGCTGCCCTGCCGCGGCTGCTGTGCACAAAGCCCCTGGGCCACCGTGTTGATACGGGAGGACGCCCAGGCCAACCAGCTGAGTGAGGAGCTGGACTTCTCCTACAGCCACGACACCCTGACCGGCCTTGCCAACCGCAGCAAGTATGAGAGCGACCTGCGGGAGCTGCAATATTCGGATTACGATTCCATGGTGTGCACCTACATCGACGTGGTGGGCCTGCATGAGGTGAACGATCACCTGGGCCACCGCAGCGGCGACAACCTGCTGTGCACCATTGCCAACGCCGCCCGCAAGTTCTTTGTGAGCAGCCGCATCTACCGCGTGGGCGGTGACGAATTCGTCGTGCTCACCCCCAACCTGCCGCCCTACGACGTATGGACCGCCTCCGACCGGATGCGCGTGTTCCTGCGGGAGAAGGACTGCGAGATCTCGGTGGGCATCCAGAACACCAACAATCTGCGCAAGCTGGAAGCGGCCGTGAACAAGGCCGAGCAGGCCATGCAGCAGGACAAGCTGGCTTACTACGGCCGCAACGGGCAGGAGCGTCAGCTCAAGGGCCTGAACGAAAAACTGGAGCGCACCCTGACCCAGAAGCGGGACGCCGAGCACTTCCTGCGGGTGCTGGCCCCCAAGTACCGCAGCGTGTATGTGGTGAACCTGCAGGAGGACAGCGCGCGGCCCATCATCATTCCGGACTTCTTCCAGAAGATCCTGGACACCTCCGGCGGCTCCTTCCGTGCCGTCATCACCGCTTACCGCGACCAGTATGTGGTGCCGGAATCCCGCGACGCCTTCAACAGCGTGCTGGATTACAGCTTTGTGCGCAGCAAGGTGCTGAGCGGCGAGATCGTGGAGGTGCACTACACCAGAACAGACGGTGCACCCTACACCCTCAAGATCACCCCGTATTCCTCCAGCGGCTCTCACATCCACGAGACCATCTGGATCTTTGCAGATGATACGGCAACGCTTACCCCCCCCCCAGCGCAAATTAAAAAAACAATCGTAACCGCGTAAAATAGTAAAGAGCACCGTTCCGGCCGGAACGGTGCTCTTTCTGTTATATTCTGTTTATGCCCACAGATTTTCCGGGTACTGGCCCTCGGCGGTCTTGCGGGCAATGGCCTCCACCACCAGCGGCTTATCCTCGCGGTAGGTCACGCCGTACCACTTGTCGGTGCTGCACAGCACCTGGATCTTTGCCTTGCCTTCCTCGATCAGTTCGGTGACCACCAACGGCAGGAAATACTCACACTTGAGCGGGTTGGTCGGCAGATTTGCGTCCAGCCATGCGGCAAAGCGGTTCTCGGCCTCGTCCAGGAAGCTCTTGCCAAAGCCCCACAGATTCATGCTGACAGGGGTATCACCCGGCAGGTCGGTCCAGCTTGCGCCGCCGTCCTCGGTGTAGTGCACGCCGTCTGCATAGGGTTCGATGCGGGTGCGCTCGGTCACGCTGTGCAGGGTGCCGTCCGGGTTGGTCACGCACACGCCGCGGGCCACGCTGCCGTTCTCCGACACCGTGTTGCGGAGCAGGTAGCTCACCATGCAGTAGTCGTAATAGCTGCCGTCCTCGTGGGTGGACAGGTAATCGTACATCACCCGGAACGCCTCGGGGCCGTAGTAGTCATCGGCGTTGATCACCGCAAAGGGGCCGTCGATGAGGTCCTTGGCGGCCAGCACGGCGTGGCAGGTGCCCCAGGGCTTGACCCGGCCTTCCGGCACGGTGTAGCCTGCGGGCAGCTCTTCCAGCTGCTGGAAAGCGTATTTCACGTTCATGGCCTTGGACACCCGGTCGCCGATGGCGGCCTTGAAGGCCTCCTCGATCTCATGCTTGATGACAAAGATCACGGTCTCGAAGCCTGCGCGGCGGGCGTCGTAGAGCGAATAATCCACGATGACCTGTCCGTTGGGGCCCACCGGGTCGATCTGCTTCATGCCGCCGTAACGGCTGCCCATGCCGGCCGCCATCACGACCAGTACCGGTTTGTTCATAACAAGTTCCTCCTCTGTTTCGCAAACACCGCCTGCGCGGTGGGAATTCCACGCTTTTATTATACTCCCTTTGCACTTCCGGAGCAAGTGCAAAGAGGCCGCCGCAGGCCGTTCTGCGGGGCCGCGCACAGTTTCGCAAGCGTAAATTTCCAAAATATGCAATTTATTCTTGTCAAAGTCTTGTTTTTAGTTCTACTTTCGTGTATACTTGCTTCATTAAGTGCAAGTTTTACCTGTCAATTTCCAGTTTTGCTTGTCAAGAAACACTTTCTGATCATCAAGAAAGAGGGATATTCTCATGAACGAAGCCGTCACCAAGCGTTTCCTGCTCTACTTCCGCCTGATGCTGCTGGTCTGGATCCTCATCGTCAACTCCATCCTGCATGTGGTGGGCTTTGAGTACAGCTGGCTCATCTTCCTCAGCAACATCATGCTGTTCACCATGGAGGGCGACATCAAGGACCGTTTCGTCTCGGTGGAGCTGGGCGGTCTGGTGGGCATGGTGTTCACCGTGATCGCCCTGCTGGCCATCACCTTCCTCACCCCGGTGCTGGGCAGCTTTTTCGGCTTCCTCATCCCGCTGGCCGTCGTGCTGTTCGTGCTGATCATCCTGCACCCCTACGCCCCCAAGGTGCTCAACAATGTGGGCTTTGCCTACCTCACGGTGGCCTGCATCGACGCCGAGACCTTCGCGGCCAACCTGCCGCTGTTCTTTGCCACCTACATCCTCGGCTCGCTGGCCTTCAACGGCGTGTGCGTGCTGCTGATGAAGCCCGCCAAGGCACTGGCCGTGAAGAGCGTGCAGCGCACCCAGAGCGAGACCGCCTGACGTTCTCCTATTTTTCTCCGATAAATGCAGCAGAGGCCCCTGTTCCGGTTGGAACAGGGGCCTCTGCATTGTTATGAGCCTTTATCAGGCGTTGTAGGTGCGGTTCTTGATCTCGTCGGTCACCTTGGCAATGAAGGCATCCAGCTCCATCGTGGTGGTCTCGCCCTTGCGGTCACGCACCGAGATGTTGCCGGCCTCGGCTTCCTTGGCACCCAGCACCAGCATGTAGGGCACGCGGTCCACCTGCTGTGCGGCACGGATCTTGTAGCCGATCTTCTGGTTGTCGTCGTCCAGTGCCACACGGACACCGGCCTCCACCAGCTTCTCAGTAACATCCTGAGCGTAGTCCAGGGTCTTTTCGGACACGGGCAGCACCTTGACCTGCACAGGAGCCAGCCAGGTGGGGAACTTGCCCTTGGTCTCCTCGATCAGGTAAGCCATGAAGCGGTCCAGAGAGCCCAGGATGGCGCGGTGCAGCACCACAGGGGTCTTTTCGGTGCCGTCCTTGTCCACATAGGTCAGGTGGAACTTGGCGGGCAGGCAGAAGTCCAGCTGGCAGGTGGACAGGGTGTACTCGGCACCCACGGCGGGCTTGACGTTCACGTCCAGCTTCGGGCCGTAGAAGGCAGCCTCGCCGATCTCCTCGGTGAAGTGGATGCCCAGCTCGGTCAGCACCTCACGCAGAGCGTTCTCGGCGTGGTTCCACATGGCGTCATCGTCGTGGTACTTCTTCTTGTCGGCGGGGTCGCGCAGGCTCAGCACGCAGCGGTAATCGGTGATGTTGAAGTCCTTGTAGGTCTCAAAGATCAGGTTGCACACGTCGGCCACTTCGCTCTTGATCTGCTCCGGGGTGCAGAACAGATGGGCGTCGTTCTGGCAGAAGTGACGGCCGCGCTCGATGCCCTTCAGGGTGCCGGAGGACTCGTAACGGAAGTCGTGTGCGATCTCACCGATGCGCATGGGCAGGTCGCGGTAAGAGTGCGGATGATTTGCGTAGATCATCATGTGGTGGGGGCAGTTCATCGGGCGCAGGACGTAGCTCTCGCCCTCCATCTCCATGGCGGGGAACATGTTCTCACGGTAGTGATCCCAGTGGCCGGAGGTCTTGTACAGGTTCACGGTGCCGATGCAGGGGGTCATGACGTGCAGGTAGCCGCGTGCACGCTCCTTGGCCTTGATATAGTTCTCCAGCTCCTGCCAGACGGTGTAGCCTGCGGGCAGGAACATGGGCAGGCCGCGGCCCACCAGGTCATCGGTCATGAACAGGCCCATCTCCTTGCCGATCTTGCGGTGATCGCGCTCACGGGCCTCCTGCTGCTCCTTCTCCCAGGCGTCCAGCTCTTCCTGATTGTGGAAAGCCACACCATTGATACGGGTCAGCATCTTGTTTTCCTTGTCGTTCTTCCAGTATGCGCCGGACTGCTGGGTGATCTTGAAGGCCTTCAGTGCCTTGGTGTAGGTCAGGTGAGGTCCGATGCACATATCCACATACTCGCCCTGCTGGAAGAAGCTGAACTCGGTCTCGTCGGCCAGGTCAGCCATGTGCTCGATCTTGTAGTTCTCCTTGCGCTCTTCCATCAGCTTCACGGCCTCGGCACGGGGCAGGATGAAGGGCTTGATGGGCAGGTTCTCCTTGACGATCTTGCGCATCTCTTTTTCGATGTTGGCCAGATCCTCGTCGCTCAGCTTCTGGTCCCCCAGATCGACGTCGTAGTAGAAGCCGTTCTCGGTGGCGGGGCCGAAGGCAAAGTCCGCCTGCGGGTACAGGCGCTTGATGGCCTGTGCCATGATGTGGGCTGCGGTATGGCGGATGACGTGCAGTTCCTGGTCCTGCGGGCACTCGTCCACATGGCCGTCCTTATAGATGATCTTCATGGTTGCATTCTCCTTTGACAGATAAAACAGATAACAAAAAAGCGCTTCATCCCGCATTTACCAACGGGATGAAGCGCCTGAAAAAGTCCACAGCGTTCCACGGTTCCACCCGAATTTCGCCGCCCAGCCCGGGCAGCGCCTCTCGCTGTGCTGTAACGGGCACGCCCGGCAGAGGTTCGCCTCTGCACTCTGCGGTGGTAGAAGTCCGGCACATGGCAGGCTGCTTGCAGCACCCTTGCGGGGCAGCCCTCTCTGCGGCATGGAGCGCGGGACCTCGGTTTGTCCGCATCAACGATTTAAACAGGATGAAACTACGCTGATTGTAGCACGTCCGACCCAAAAAATCAAGGGACACCGGTGTGAAATTTCTGCCAGCGCGGTCATTCCCCGCCGGGAACTCCGGCACCGTGAACCGGGTGGGCGCAATGCCAAGGCCCATGGAGATGCCGCGTAGGTGATGAGCGCCGCCAGAAAGCCCGGCAAATGCAAAGCGCCCCGCTTTCCTGTGCGCAGAAGCGGGGCGCTTTGCCTGTTTGGAGTTGTTAGTCAGAAAAAGGAAAAGGAAAAAGGAGAACCAATCTATTCCCACGTCGTACCGACGGGGCTGCAATGGAATGCCGTGGAGCTTACTCCACGTCCTGCAGCGCGGCAAAGTCCTCTTCGCCGGTGCGGATCTTGACCACGCGGGTCACGTTGTAGACAAAGATCTTGCCATCGCCGATGTGGCCGGTGTACAGCGCCTTCTTGGCGGCTTCCACCACCGAATCCACACTGATCTTGGACACGATGACCTCCACCTTGATCTTGGGCAGCAGGGTGCTGTCCACAGGCACGCCGCGATACTTCTCGGTGGTGCCCTTCTGCAGGCCGCAGCCCATCACCTGGGTCACGGTCATGCCGGTGACGCCCAGATCGTTGAGGGCGGTCTTGAGCTGGTCAAACTTGGACAGCTTTGCGATGATGGACACCTTGTGCATGCCGGTGTCGTACACGCCATCCTGGATCACAGGCTCCCGCACCACCGGAACGGCGGCGCTGATCTGGCGGTCGCTGGCCCTGGTCACGTCGTCTTCACCCAGGTCGGTGTTCTCGTTGGGCACCATGGCGGCTGCATTGGCATCCGAGATGGCAAAACCGGCGTAAGCGGAAGCCAGGCCGTGCTCGTGGATGTCCAGGCCGTCGATCTCCACCTCCGCGGGGACGCGCAGGCCGATGGTCTTGTCGATAATCTTGAAGACGATGAACATCACAATGACAACGTAGGCGTCCACCGTGATGAGGCCCAGCAGCTGGGTGCCCAGCTGGGCAAGGCCGCCGCCGTAGAACAGGCCGGCATGGGCGGTGTTGGCACCGGTGGAGAACAGGCCCACCGCAATGGTGCCCCAAACGCCGTTGGCAAAGTGGACGGACACAGCACCCACGGGGTCATCCACCTTGGCGATATTGTCGAAGAACTCGACGCTCAGCACCACCAGGAAACCGGCCACAAAGCCGATGAAAAATGCGCCGAAGGGCGAAACGGTGTCACATCCGGCGGTGATGGCCACCAGACCGGCCAGAGAACCGTTCAGGGTCATGGAGACATCGGGCTTGCCGTAGCGCACCCAGGTAAAGATCATGGTCACGCAGGTGGCCACCGCAGCGGCCAGGTTGGTGTTGAAGCAGACCAGACCGGTCATGGTCATGGAAGCGTCGGTGGACAGGCTCAGGGAAGAGCCGCCGTTGAAGCCGAACCAGCAGAACCACAGGATGAACACGCCCAGGGCACCGGCCGTCAGGTTGTGGCCGGGGATGGCGTGGGGCTTGCCGTCCTTGTCGTACTTGCCGATGCGGGGGCCCAGCATCCAGGCACCCAGCAGGGCGATGACGCCGCCCACGTTGTGCACGGCTGCGGAACCGGCAAAGTCATGGAAGCCCATGCTCTGCAGCCAGCCGCCGCCCCACATCCAGTGGCCGCAGATGGGGTATACCACCAGCGAGATGGCGGCGGAGTACACACAGTAGGCTTTGAAGTTGGTGCGCTCGGCCATGGAGCCGGACACGATGGTGGCTGCCGTGGCGCAGAACACGGTCTGGAACACGATGTACACCCACAGCGGGATGTCCAGACCCAGGTGGCTGTAGTCGCCCTGGATGAACGGATCAAAGCCGCCGATCAGGGCACCGGTGCCGCCGAACATCAGGCCGAAGCCGATGACCCAGTAGCACGGGGTGCCGATGCAGAAGTCCATCATGTTTTTCATCAGGATGTTGCCCGTGTTCTTGGCACGGGTAAAGCCGGCTTCACACAGGGCAAAACCCGCCTGCATGAAGTAGACCAGGAACGCTGCCACCAGCGTCCAACAGGTGTTGACGGAACTGAACATAACAGTCATACCTCCCCACAAGTCGTGTGATGCCGCAGGGCACCAGCCCCTGCGGCCGTGTGCCGTTCCCCGTACCGGATGCACGCAGGAACGATGCATTTCCCTCAGAGGACCCTCTATTTCCCCCGAAGGCAAGATCCACCCGAAAACACAAAAGGCGCTGGCGGAATTGCTTCCGTCAGCGCCTTTGCTTTCGATGGCACGAGTATAGACCGTTTGTGCACAAGTGTCAAGGGATCCTCTCAAGGTTTTACGTTTTTCACAACGTCGATGTCCCCTGCACCGCAAAAGTTTGGCAAATGTTTTTTGCCGTTATTTCTTTTCTCCAGCCTCTTCGCCCTTGGCATTGGCCGGGCGGTGGCCGCCCTCCATCTCCCAGTGCAGCAGCAGGCTCATCATGGCGCGCAGCGCGAAGGTGGCTGCCAGCGGCACGACGGATTCCAGATTCTGCAGCAGGAAGGTCTTAGCGATCTCGGCCGACATCAGAAATTCCAGCGCGGTGGTCAGACCGCTGCTCATTTCATGATGGAAGTCGTGGTGGTCGTTGAAAAAGGTCGCCCGCACATAGTGGTAGCTGGCTTTGGCCAGGCTGGTGATGATGATGAACAGGCCGACCACTTCGGCCAGACCTGCGATCATGGGCACCGCTGTTTCCAGAAAGCCCTCCAGAAAGTGGGTGATGGTTGCATTGAGTTGGTACAGTCCCTGCATGGTGTCCTCGTCTCCGGCTCTTACAGCAGAGTCTTGACGTAGGCAGCCAGCTCAGGATCCTTGCAGTCTGCAAAGAACTGCTCCTGGAAGTGCTCACCGGCAATGGCACCCTTCAGCAGATCCTGGTCAATGCCCTTCAGGATCTCGATGAGGGGCTTGAAGGCCACGGCGCGCACGCTGTCCAGGATCTTCTTGTTGCTCTGCTCGGCCTCCACGCGGTCAGCGGGGTAGCCCTTGCCGAAGCCAAAGCCGAACAGCTTCTCGAAGGTGTACTCCAGGTTCAGCTCACCGCCCCAGCCGAAGCCCTTGGCAAACGGCATGGACACGGCGTTGCCGTCGTTGATCTGAGCAAAGGTGTAGGCATCCACGGGATCCTCCACATGGCCGCAGATCACGCCGGGGAAGCTGTTCAGGGCCAGCATGGCACCCTCGCCGGTGCCGCAGCCGGTGATGACGAAGTCGGCGGCGCCGCTGTTCAGCAGGATGGCAGCCAGAATGCCGCACTGCACATAGGTCAGGCGGGGAGAAGCGTCGGAGTACATGCCGTAGTTGACCACTTCATGGCCCATGGGCTCCACGACCTTCTTCAGGGCTGCTTCGATGATGCCGTTCTTGGGGGCCTGGCTGTTCTCGTTGATGATTGCGATCTTCATGATACGATCTCTCCTTTTCTGATTCAGAGTTCTTTTTGTTGTCCTCACGCAGGCGGACCTTCTGCGCGGCCCTGTCCCTCCGGGAAAGGCACCTTTCCCCTCCCCGGCACACAGCCGCTCTTGTATACTAGGGTAGCATGGTTTGTGGGCAGTGTCAAGGCATTTTGTCCTACAATTTTACTGCATTTCTCGCTTTCCGGCAAGTTTTTTCATGCAAATGTCCTGATTTTGGCAGACGTCCTACCTGCCCCGGGCAGGCGTTCGGCAGCCTGCACAAAAGCCCCGCAGGCATTTTGTGCGCTTTGCCTGTCAGCCCAGCTTCTTTTTCTGCTGACGGGCTACGATGGGCATCAGCAGAGGCGTGGGCAGCAGCTTCTGCGCCGAGGTGCACAGCCGCATAAAGGCCGACGGTACGATGATGGTCTTATGGTGCAGCATACCGTGGATGGCCTCGTCCACGCAGAACTCCGGCGTGATGCCCTTGAGCGCGAACACCACCCCGGCCCGGTCGTTGAACTCGGTGTTCACCGGCCCCGGACAGAGGGCACAGACGTACACCGGGCTGCGCTTTTCCCGCAGCTCCTGGGCCGCGCCCCGGGTCAGGCTGACCACATAGGCCTTGCTGGCATAGTAGCCCGCCATGTAGGGCCCGCCGGGCAGCAGCCCCGCGGAGGATGCCACATTCAGGATGGTGCCGCCGCCCTGCGCCTGCATCCGGCGCAGCATAAACTGGAACAGCCGCCGCATGGCGGCCACGTTCACCTGCACCATCTCTTCCTCTTTGGCGGGGTCGGTCTCCAGCAGGCTCCCGCAGACGCCAAAGCCCGCGTTGTTGATGAAGATGTCGATGCGCTCCCCTGCCAGCTCCGCGCACAGGCGGTCGCAGTCCGCCCGGTCGGCAAGGTCGGCGGGCAGGATGCGGCACACGGTGCCGTGGGCGTCATTCAGTTCCTCTGCCAATGCCGTCAGCCGGTCAGCCCGGCGGGCGGTGAGGATGAGACGGCAGCCCATGGCTGCATAGCGGCGGGCAAACTCCCGGCCAATGCCGGAGCTTGCGCCAGTGATCCAGACAGTTTTTTCCATAGGGTCCTCCTTTTGCTGCAGGTGCAAAAAGAGCCTCTCCCCCAGGGGAAAGGCTCTGGAACTCTGCTTACTTCAGCAGATTGTCGTTGTCAAAGTAGTCGATGCGCATGGAACGGCGCACGTCGGCCAGGGTGGCGGCGGCGGTCTTTTCGGCGTAGGCGCTGCCCTCCTTCAGGATCTCCACCACTTCCGGCAGGCGCTGCTCCCACTCCTTGCGGCGGGTGCGGATGGGCTCCAGCTCTGCCTGCATGACGCTGTTCAGGAACTTCTTCACCTTCACATCGCCCAGGCCGCCGCGCTGGTAGTGGGCCTTGACCTCATCCAGATTCTGGTACTCCGGCCAGAACTCAGCAAAGTGCTCCGGGCGGCAGAAGGCGTCCAGATAGATGAACACCGGGTTGCCCTCCACCTGGCCGGGGTCCTGCACCCGCAGGTGGTTGGGGTCGGTGTACATGGACATGACCTTCTTCTTGATGTCCTCCGGCTCTTCCGACAGATAGATGCAGTTGCCCAGGCTCTTGCTCATCTTGGCCTTGCCGTCAATGCCGGGCAGGCGCAGGCAGGCAGCATTCTGGGGCAGCACGATCTGGGGCTCTACCAGGGTCTCGCCGTAAACGGCGTTGAACTTATGGACGATCTCGCAGCACTGCTCGATCATGGGCTTCTGGTCCTCACCGGCGGGCACCGTGGTGGCCTTGAAGGCGGTGATGTCGGCCGCCTGGCTGATGGGGTAGCAGAAGAAGCCCACCGGGATGCTGGTCTCGAAGTTGCGCATCTGGATCTCGCTCTTCACGGTGGGGTTGCGCTGCAGGCGGCTCACGGTGACCAGATTCATATAATAGAAGCTCAGTTCCGTCAGCTCCGGCACCATGGACTGGATAAAGATGTGGGTCTTGGCCGGGTCGATGCCGCAGGCCAGGTAGTCCAGTGCCACCTGCAGGATGTTCTGGCGCACCTTCTCCGGGTTGTCGGCGTTGTCGGTCAGGGCCTGTGCGTCGGCGATCATCACATAGATCTCATCGTACTCGCCGGAGTTCTGCAGGCGCACGCGCTCCTTCAGGGAGCCGACGTAGTGGCCCACATGCAGACGTCCGGTCGGGCGGTCGCCCGTCAGAATCACTTTTTTCATGGTTTTCTCCTTTTGAATGAGAACTCCCTCCGTCAAGCCCTGACGGGCTTGCCAGCTCCCTCTGGGAGGGAGCCTTGCCTTCTCAGTCACCTGCGGTGACTGCTCTCCCAAAGGGAGCGCCAAGGACCTCTCCGCAGCGCCAGAGCCTCCCTCTGAGAGGGAGGCGGCATCGCGCAGCGATGACGGAAGGAGTTCTTTCCACGTTTTTCATTGCTTTCAGTATATCCCGCCCCGCTTTTTCTGTCAACAAAAGCAGCCGGAGAAAAAGAAAAAAGCGATGGAAAACTTCCATCGCTTTGCTGGCGCCTCTTGCCTGACTCGAACAGGCGACACCCTGATTAACAGTCAGGTGCTCTAACCGACTGAGCTAAAGAGGCATCTATATAAAACGGCACACAGCCGTTTTACTACTATAAAATGGTGACCCGTACCGGAATCGAACCGATGTTAAAGGCGTGAGAGGCCTCTGTCTTAACCGCTTGACCAACGGGCCATACGTCCATTTTGCATCGGGCTTTCGCTCCCGACTTGGCTAGTTTATCACAGAGTACGACCTTTGTCAACACCCAATTTCAACTTTTTTCAAAAGATCTGCCGCACGCCTGCCTTCACAAGGCCCAGTGCCAGCCCAAGGTAAACACTGACCACCGTTTCGTCCCCGCCAAAGTCCATGTTCTGGCGCTGCGGCAGGCCGGACAGCCGCCCCTCGTACACGCAGTGCAGGTCCTGCAGGGTGGTGTAATCGTTGGGGTGCATCAGGGTGCTGTGCTTGGGCAGCTCCAGTGCCCCGCTCTTTTCCAGCACCTCGCCGACGAACTGCGAGCAGAAATAGTGCCGACGCCGCCGCCAGCGGATGTGCAGCCCGCACAGGATCAGCCCCAGCACATTGAAGCGGTACAGGTTGCCGTGGGCCATCATGTGGTCGGCCCGGCGGCGGGCGCGGGTGTAGGCCTCCTCGCTCACCTCCAGCGCATAGAGGGCGCAGGGCACGTCCGGGCGCAGCCGGAACACACCCCGGTCCAGGTACTCCCGGCTGGGGCCTGCGGGGAACATGGTGTAGCCGTTCTTGCGGGTGGAGCTGTACAGACAGCTGAGGTCCTCGTCAAAGGCAAGGAACGCATGGGTGTAGCGTGCCCCGGTAAGCCGATAGACCAGATTGGACAGCAGCGTGCCCGAGCGGGTGAGCAGGATGTAGATGGTTTTCATGGCAGATTCCCTTATGTCGGCCCCCGGCAAAGGGGGAAAAGTATCATCCATATACGGAACAAGTATAGCATAAGTAAAGTTCCTTTACCACTAAAACGTTTCTTCTGGCCAAAATATTGCAAAAAAGGGCAAAAACAGCAGCCCAAAGCTGTTTTCAGGGCTCTGGGCTGCTGCTTCTCACAAATTCTTGAAACGATCAGCGGCTCCCTGCTACAGGGGCCTCTCCATTTAGCCGTACAAAAATCGCTCTCCCCGGAACTCAGTGCTTTGTCGTCGTCCACCCGTGGCAGTACCGGAGCGTCTCTCCCTCGTCCACAGTCCATGCATCGGACTTGTATCCGCAGGAACCGCAGACCCGATAATACGTGGCATTCTGGCGATAGACTTCATCCGTCCCGTGGATAGAGTGGATGCATTTCGCTTCAAACGGTCCGGTCTCAAAAGTACCTTCTTTTATGGTTACGCAAGACATTTTCCCACAAGCGTCGCACTCGCTGCTCCTGGCAGGGACAGGCTCTGCCTCCTCCAAGACCGCTACAGACGTGGGAACTGCCGTTTCTTCCAAAGGGTCATCGTCATAGCGTTCTGCATCCGCAAAGCCCACCAGGCAAAGGGCCAGGGCCAAAGCCACGGCCAGCAGGATCGGGACGATCTTTTTCATGGAAAAGCACTTCCTTTCTCACGGTACTTCGCTTTTTATCAAGGGTGGTCATTCCTAATACTATAGTATCATACCGCTTTCTTTTTTTCAACCATCGCTTCAGTTTTTGTATCATTTTACGTTTTTCCTGGTTTTGCGTCATAGGACTGCCTGCTGTGTTTTTTGCCCCGCCGGGGCCGGGGTCCCATCTTGCATCCCGGTTTGTCAAACTTTTATCAAAATGCGGCGGTGGACAGGTTCCGCCTAATTTTTCCTTGTTTTTGAGGGGCGCTGCTTCTTGAATTCAATTCAACTGGAAAAGATTCTTTATGAAAATTGTTTCTTTTCTGCAAACGGTACGATTCGTTCATTGATTTCCAGAAACTTTTATGTATAATGATAAGCAGGGGAATTTGCATCGACGCAAACCGCACCCCGCGCAGCGTCCGGCCACGCCGGAAGGCCGCTGTGCTTTTACATGCAGATTGTAAAGGATCAAACGAAAGTAGAGGTATAGCAATATGGCAAAGTTGGATCTGACCAAGTATGGCATTACCGGCACGACCGAGGTCGTGTACAACCCCTCTTACGAGCAGCTGTTCGCAGAAGAGACCAAGCCCGGCCTGGAAGGCTACGAGAAGGGCCAGGTCAGTGAGCTGGGTGCCGTGAACGTGATGACCGGCATCTACACCGGTCGTTCTCCCAAGGACAAGTTCATCGTCATGGACGAGAACTCCAAGGACACCGTGTGGTGGACCAGCGACGAGTACAAGAACGACAACCATCCCGCTTCTCAGGAAGCATGGGCTGCTGTGAAGGCCATCGCTCAGAAGGAGCTGTCCAACAAGCGCCTGTACGTCGTGGATGCATTCTGCGGTGCCAACAAGGATACCCGCATGGCCATCCGCTTTGTCATGGAAGTTGCATGGCAGGCACACTTCGTCACCAACATGTTCATCAAGCCCACCGCTGAGGAGCTGGAGAACTTTGAGCCCGATTTCGTTGTCTACAACGCATCCAAGGCCAAGGTTGAGAACTACAAGGAGCTGGGCCTGAACTCTGAGACTGCTGTTATGTTCAACATCACCAGCAAGGAGCAGGTCATCGTCAACACCTGGTACGGCGGCGAGATGAAGAAGGGCATGTTCTCCATGATGAACTACTTCCTGCCGCTGAAGGGCATGGCTTCCATGCACTGCTCTGCCAACACCGACAAGAACGGCGAGAACACTGCCATCTTCTTCGGCCTGTCCGGCACCGGCAAGACCACCCTGTCCACCGATCCCAAGCGTCTGCTGATCGGCGATGACGAGCACGGCTGGGACGACAACGGCGTGTTCAACTTCGAGGGCGGCTGCTACGCAAAGGTCATCAACCTGGACAAGGACTCCGAACCCGATATCTACAACGCCATCAAGCGCAACGCTCTGCTGGAGAACGTTACCCTGGATGCCGAGGGCCACATCGACTTCGCCGACAAGAGCGTCACCGAGAACACCCGTGTGTCCTACCCCATCAACCACATCCAGAATATCGTGCGCCCCATCTCTTCTGCACCCGCAGCCAAGAACGTCATCTTCCTGTCTGCTGACGCATTCGGCGTGCTGCCCCCGGTCTCCATCCTGACCCCGGAGCAGACCCAGTACTACTTCCTGTCCGGCTTTACCGCAAAGCTGGCTGGTACCGAGCGCGGCATCACCGAGCCGACTCCGACATTCTCGGCCTGCTTCGGCGCAGCGTTCCTTTCGCTGCACCCCACCAAGTACGGTGAGGAGCTGGTGAAGAAGATGCAGAAGTCGGGCGCCAAGGCTTACCTCGTGAACACGGGTTGGAACGGCACCTGTCTCTTATACACATCTGACGCTGCCGACGAACTCT
>ENA-OYXQ01000479-OYXQ01000479.1-human-gut-metagenome-genome-assembly--contig:-NODE-479-length-17812-cov-6.524300_pt1 | contig 17812 bp, 5 predicted proteins | sample MGYA00243974_ERZ653430 | MGnify/ENA primary metagenome ERZ653430 (study PRJEB26926, sample SAMN06164997) | human gut metagenome | biome: ENVO:00009003; feature: ENVO:2100002; material: ENVO:00002003...
GAGACAGGTATGGAGGGCGTTATTGCGGCAAAGAATGCCGACAGGGATACGCCTGTAATATGGCTGTCGGACGATGAGGGATTCGGGGCGCAGTCATACAGGCTTGGCTGTACCTATTTCCACAAGAAGCCGATACCGCTTGAAAAGCTGAAGGAGGCACTGCATAAGTGCAGGTGCATGGCATAAGCACGGGTAAATCTACAGGAGGAAAAACATGAAGAAAAAATTTGTACGGCTCATAAGTGCGGTGCTGTCTGCGGCAATGACGTTGACGGCTGTACCGTTATCGGCATTTGCCGAGGGCGAGGCACATACGCATGACGGCGAGAGCAATGTCATCACGACACCGCTTGATTTCAGAGAAAAGACGGCGGACGAAAACGGTGCCGGCTGGAGCTGGGATTATGACACAAAGACGCTGACGCTTGACGGAGTGAACATTCAGGCGACAACCGACAGTATGAGCGTCGTAACAGTCCCCGACGGTACGGAGATAGTGCTGAACGGTAACAATACTATCGTACAGACCGATACCGGCAAAAGTGATACATATGTTCTCAGTGCCGTAAATAATAAAGAGGTCAATTGTGACGGCACAATGACAATCAGCGGCGACGGTGTGCTGAATGCAGAGAACCGCTCTACAGACAGTATGGCACGCTCTCTCGGCGGATCAATAATCCTGAACGGCGGTACAGTAAACGCAACAGGTACTGTAAAGACAAATTCGCTTGAAATACATAATGACGGTGTGCTGAACGCAAATGCGACAACTGCATCTTTTGAGGGTGTGGCTGTCAATGTCAGCGGCGGCATTACTGTTGACGGCAACGGCAGTCTTACTGCAGTAGGTTGTGCTAATGAATCTACGTTAAACAGTGCAATATTGCTTACCAGTAATTTCGGTGACAAAATTTCCGTCAGCGAAAACGGCAGTATTACTTTGCCTGAAGGCAATGCAGCAAGAGTCGGAATATACTACAGCGGAAACAACGGCGACGGAATGGATGCCGAAATAAGCGGCGGTAAGGTCACTGCTTACGGTACTAAGTATGGCATTTACAAAGTAAACCTTATAATGAACGGTACAGGCTCGGTTTACACTACGGGCGGTTCATACGCTATCGGTCAAACTGTACCGACAATAAACGAGGACGAATTTGTAGTAAAGGGTTCGACTGAGTTCAAGGCTGAGGAAAGCTCAGTGACAGCCAATGCCGAGTTTAACAGCGGCTATTATGAGATTGGCAGAGCGGACGCTAAGACGGTAGTTATAAAGCCTGATACTTCTCCCCGTATAATACTCGGAAACCAAATCGGAATATTCAAGACTGAAGAGTATGAAATAATTGAAGACATGGACATGACTGATATCAAGCTCAAGGGTACGGTTTACTTTGATATTACTCTGAAGAATATGAGCGATGAAGAGTTTGCAGACGCAAGAGGCTGTTTCGGCGGCGATGAACCCGATTTATTAGCAAGCATAATCAAGACCGATTACGGCTGGGTGTGCATGGTCTGCGATACCGAGTTTTCGGTTACATACGACACTGATAATACTCTTACAATAAAGTGCGGAGATATTGTATCCAATACCGTTCAGGTAAAGTCGAATGCAAACCGTTTCAACAAGGTTACACAGGGTGACAACACAAACAGAACGGTTTTCTATACAAACACTTCGCAGGAAGAGAAGGACAATTACAAGCTTGTAAGCACCTATACGGTTGACAGTGAAAGCATAAGCTATAACTGGTACAGTACGAACAGTGCATACAGTGCAGATGAGCTCGGTGCGGCAGTATCCGGAAGCAACGGCGAATTCAAGCTTGCGGATAATATTCCTGCCGGAAATTATGTTCTGTATTGCGATATAACCTATTCAGACGGTGACAGCACAGAAACTGTTACAGAAAAATTTACATTTACATATAAAGAATGTGCACATGAAAACGGTTATTCCGACGGTAAATGCACAAACTGCGGAGCGTTATGTGATCACAGCAATATTGATATTGACACGGGTAAGTGTAACGAGTGTGCGCATCAGTTTGTTGCTACAATCAGCACAGACGGCAATGCGCCGACAGGCTATGACACGCTCGCAGACTGCCTTAACAGTGTTACTGCCGATACCGAAAACTATGTAAAGATCTATCAGGATATCGGCGATGCATCGGCAACTGCAACTTTAGATACTATAGATGTAAAACACAATGTTATGATCGACCTTAACGGTCACAAGCTGAACAATATCAAGCTTGGGGTCAACAAACTTGGGGTCAACAAAGACGTCACGCTTACATTAACCGGCACAGCGGGCAGTTATGTTACGCAGGTGTATGTTCGCAAAGGCGGCGGATCATTCATAATTGACAGCGAAGCAAATGTAGAATTTAATACAATTTTTGTTGAGGACAGTGCACGGCTTGCTGTAAACGATGGCGCAAAAGTAACTACAGAACAGTTGACTGTGATAGCATCCGTGAATGATGACGGAACTACAACGACATCTGTAAAGCTCGCTACGGGAATGAAGTTAGGTGGGCTGACATATCATCGCCAAAACAATTCCGGCGCTCTGAAATTAGGCAATCTTCTTGATGTTACCCGGCAGGCACTGCGACGTGAAGATAACGGCAATTATCTTGATCTTTATAAAGAATATGGAAGTATGGGTTATTCCGTTGCGCTTACTGTTGTAGAGCATACTGACGCTGACCACAAATACAGCACTGGAACAGGCAAGTGCGAGGAGTGCGGAAAGCCCTGCGAGCATGGCGGTGATATAAACACGGACAACGGCATCTGCTCAATCTGCGGTGCGGTTGTGTCTGTCGCACTCTATACAGACAAGAACGGAAGCTTAAAGTATGTAGATACCGATGAGCTTCACTCTTTACTGAATGAATACAACGGAAGCGGTACGATAAAGCTGTTTAAGGATTATTCTAAACCAAGCGCTCAGTATGACTTATACGGAGAACTTACAATTGACTTAAACGGACGCCAATTTAAAATCCGGAGTATTACTCCTTGCAAAAGCGGAAAGCTTACGATCAAAAACAGCGGCAATCCGGTTATGCTCGGTTGTAATGTATATCCGACAAACGACGCTTCATACGCCGGCGGTACGCTTATAATAGACGGCGATGTAGTTTTAGACACTTCGATCTATGTATATGATTCGAGTACGGTTATATTGAAAGCCGGTGCATATCCAGCCGGACTTTACGCCAGGGACAGCAAGACATTATACGATATGCTCGGAGAGGGTAAGGCTTTCTTCAAGACTGACGGAACTCTTTTCAATGCAAATGTTAAGGAAATATCAAGCAGTGAAACGCTGACAATCAAAGACCACAGCCATACCTATGTTGACGGCGAGTGCGGCTGCGGATATGTTTGCCCTCACAGCGATGTTAACAGCGAAACGGGTAAGTGTAACGAGTGTGAATATCAGTATGCGGCTGTTATCGTAAAGGATGGGGCTGTAGCTTCTGTTTATAAGGAAACTGAGATGGGAGCGGCTTTTGAAGCGGCTGACAGTGACGCAAACACCGGCTGTACATTAAGAGTATACAAGAATTATACAGGCAGCTATACAACACTCAGCGGTAAGTTCACGCTGTGGATCGCTGAGAAAGCCAATGTAGGTACGTTAACTGTTTCGGGAGATATAACCGTTACGGGATCGGGAAAAAATAATCGTATTTATGGCGATTTCAATGTAGCGGCCGGCGGTAAGCTGACATTTGACGAAAACTGCGGCGCTATGGGAACTGTGTCGGTAGGTGCAGGTACATTTGACTGCTATAGTACATTTTCTATAACACTCAATATAAACGATGCAAGCAGTGACGTAATTCTTCACGGCGGAGCTTTCAAAACAATATGCTATAACGGCGGCGGGGACAGAGCAAACGCAGAAATACTGACTTTGTTGGCTGAGAACCGTATGTTTATGAAGTCTCCCAATCCTGAGCCGATAGACGGCTCAAAAACACTGTTGAAAGACGGTTTTGCAACACCTGTTATTGTAATACCACATGAAGGTCACAGTTACGACAGCACAACGGGCAAGTGTACGATTTGCGGTAAGCGGTGCGGTCATACGGATGTTGACAGCAAAACAGGTGTATGCTCTACCTGCAAATATCAGCTTACTGCGGGCATTTCGGGCGCGGGAACAGCGAAGTATTTCGATAATATAGACGACGCTTTTACTGCGGCATTATCGGCGGAAAACAACGGTTGTACGCTGACATTGTATAAGAACTGTGAGATTACACAGAACGTAGAAATCGGCAATACAACGGTTACTGTCGATGTGAACGGATGTTCACTCGGCGGAGAGGCAGATATAAGTGTAAATAACGGTGGTGTGCTGTACCTTAAGGACAGCAGGAAAAGCACCTACTACGGATGCATAGACGCACCTTTTAGTGTAAACGGCGGTACGCTTATAAACGGTACTGCAGACGGCGGCAGTTCAGCCGCAGATGTACTCAATTTAGTCATTAACAGTGCTAAGTGTGTCGAAATATACGGCGGCATATTTGAGAATGTTTATATTGCACACGCAAGCGGTGTAGCTTTATACGGCGGAAGGTACAACACCATCTGCGGCGAGGAAAGCAACACACCCGTAAACGCTCTGCTTGCAAAGGGCTATGCGTTTGCGATCTTAAACAGTGTCACACATCTCCCCGAAAGTATAGTTGACGGCAGTGCGGTGACACTCAGCGAAGGAATTAGAAATGTCACAGTTGTAAAGCATACTCATACATACACCGAAACAGAGACAAAGTGTGCGTGCGGTGCTGTGCTTTATGCAAAGGTGACATCAGCCGACGGTACTACTAACGAATATTTTGACAGCATTGAAGAAGGCTTATTATATGCCGATAAGGCTGAAAACAAGGGCTGTGTTTTCACTCTTGTAACAAGCGGTAAGATCAATAGTGGGGTTAGGCTGTCAAACGGTCAGTTTACTATTACCACAAGTAATTATGGTACTATCTATGATTACAACCAGACAATAACTATTGACGGTGCAGATGTTATTGCTGAAGGTTATATGTTCATCAGGTGCAAGGTTAATGTGAAGAGCGGATCTCTTACATTGCCTGAGGGCTCAGGCGCCGGATTTGATAGTATTGCTATATCAGGCGGTACCGTAACTGTCAGCGAAGGCGTCAATGTTGACAATAATGCGGGTGCTGATAATTTATTTGTAAGCGAAGACGCAACTGACGCAAAGCTTACTATAGGCGGCGGTACTTACGGCAATGTCTATCTCGGACAGTTTAAATTAAAGGACGTAATCGCAAGCGGTGTGCGTGTGATAAGCTACGACAATCCGACAGATCCGACTGCTGAGAAAACAGCAAAGGCTTTATTATACAGCGATATAGCCGAAAAAAATAATTTTGACTCCGAAAACAATACTGTAAGCTATTATCTGTTTACCAAGTGCGAGCATAAGAATGAGGACGGCAGTTATGCCTTTAATGACAGCGGTATATGCAAATACTGTAACTCTGAGTTTGCCGCAAGCGTAAGCTATACGGTTGACGGAAGTGCAAAGACAGAGCTGTTCAGCAATATATGCGACGCTTTTGACAAGGCTAATGAGATAGGTACGGCTACAGTAACGCTGTATAAGGATATTACAGACAGCGAACGTACACAGGAGATTACCGTTATGGGCAATGTAACGCTTGAACTGAACGGTAAAACACTGGGTGGTCGTTATGGCATAGCGCGTATATCGGTATCTGACGGTGGCACGCTTACTGTAAACGGCGATGGCGATATGGATACACCTATTTACGTTAATGAAAACTCAAAATTAGTCATTAACGGCGGTGGATACTTCAATTCTGTGTCAGTTAAAAAAGGAGGCAACGCAGAAATAGGCGGCGGCACTATACAAGGTCTGTCCGTTCGCGGTAACGTAAAACTCAGCGGCGGTAAATTCAACGACATCGAGATATTTAACGGCAATCTTGAATCTGTACTGGCAGACGGTTATGCGTATAAAAATGCTGACGGCACTTGGCTTTCGATTGATGAGCGTGAAAAAGATAGCTATTTGGGCGGTTCTAAAGGAGCGTTATCCGTAGAAGAAGCACCCATAAAGAGCGCAAGTATTTCGTGGGCAGGCGGAGAAGCGCCTGTTATATACCGTAACGGAGCGAAAAAATTAAAAGTCAATGTTATATGCGATGTGGCGGACACTTCAAAGCGGATAACCTATTCGGACTATGTAAACGGCAATAATCGCAGTAAAGATTCTAAGCTTTCTGTTAACTGGTATATGGTATTCGGTTATAAAATCGGTGAGATTGTAGCGGAAGACGGTGAGGTTGAATATTACACTGTACTGAAGTGTGACGGATACGAATATAAGTCGAATGCACTTAAGTTTACACTTGCGACCTGCTCGCACCCTGAGGATAGCTTTAATAACGAAACCGACGGTTTGGTATTCTGCGGTATATGTGATTTATTGATAGAAGCCGAGGTAGTAGATGCTGACGGCAAGTCGTTAGGTTATGCGGATATAGAGAGTGCCATAAAGCTGGCACAGGAGAACGAGGGCAGCACTGTAAAGCTGATTTCGGAAAGAGTACCTGCGTCCATTACCGTGACGGGCGGTAAGTTTACTGTTGACTTTAACGGTAAAGAGGCATATTGTCAGTTCACTGTCAACGGCGGTGACGTGACTTTCACTTCTTCGGCAGTACAGGACGTGAGCAATCAAAATCTGCCAAGCGGAATCACAGTTAACGGAACTGACGCTGAGGTTACAATTGACGGTAAAATCAAGCTGGGAAGAGTAAGAATAATCAGCAGTACGCTTACAGTAAACAGTACCGATGGTTATATCGGTGAACTGTCAATAGAAGGCGGAAATGCTGTTATAGACGGTGCAAATATTGATGCACTGTCAATAAATGGCGGAGCGACTGTTATAAACGGTGCAAATATTGATGCACTGAAAGCTAACGGCGGAGACACGGTCATCAATGATGTTAATGCCGATTCTTTAGCTATGTGTGACAACCGCTCCGGTGGAAGCGAATATAACATCTCTATCGTAAGCGGTAGGTTCGGCAGTTTCACTTGCGAAAATGGAAGCAATTATACTTTAGGTAGGGCAATTGCGAGCGGAAGCGTAGTTTCGGCCGATAGTATGAATGGCATTACTGTTTACACATACGAAGCTATTCAGACCATGACCAGTACCTATAGAATTTTTGTTGATAAGTGCAACCATAAGGACAAAAACGGCAGTTATGTGCTTGACGGTAATCCCTGTCCTTACTGCAATGAGGAAATTGTTGCAACTGTAAGCTATACTGCCGGCGGAAGCGAAAATACGGATCTGTTCAGCGATATTTATGACGCTTTTGAAAGGGCTAATGAGATAGGTACGGCTACTGTAACGCTGCAGAAGAACATCACGGACGATATTACAGATACGATAGCTGTTACAGGCAATGTTACGCTTGAACTTAACGGTAAAAGGCTCTCACAACCCGGTACTGATGTATGGTATTCCATAGAAGTAACGAGCGGTAAGCTGACCGTTAACGGCAGTGGCTTAATAAAACGTGTTGCCGTTTGCAACGGCAGCGATGCGGAAATCAACGGTGGTACTCTCTCTGACTTCATAATTAAAGACGGCGGTAACGCTGTAATTAAAGGCGGTCAATTCTACAGCTTACAGGTTTCAGGCGAAGGCAGAAACGTAGGACAGCTTCTTGCGGACGGCTATGCCTATTGGAGTTTTATCGATTCCGGCATCTGGTCTACTATTGCAGAGCGTGAAAAGCAGGATATAGCTAATGTAGAAGTAAGGACAGCGCCGATAAAGAGCGCAACGGCGACAGCAAATAAGACTGTGCTGTACCGCAACGGCGGAGGTGCACGGCAGATCTTATTTAACTTCAATGTTAATACAAGCGACGGATACACGATAAGCGATGCCAATAAGGTCACAGTCGGTTTATATGTAGGCGATACCTTAATAAGAGAGCTCGACTTCGTCGGAATTTCATATACGTTTGCAAATGCAGATGAAATTTCCGATACTGACGGCACTGTAAAGGCACATCTTGTTATCAAGTTAAACGGATACGAATATGTGACCGATGATGTCGAGTTTGAAATGGCGACCTGTACGCATCCGTATGACGCATTAACGACAGACGAGCATGATTACTATCGTTGTTCGTTATGTGATGCCAGCATAAATGCGATACTTGTTAAAACAAACGGCGACAAGGCATGCTATACCGACAATGTGCCCGAAGCATTTGAAGCGGCACAGCTTGAGGAGAACAACGGCTGTACATTAGAATTATACAGAGGTGTGAACAGAGACTGTGAGATCACACAGGGCAGCTTTACCGTTTTATTCAAGAAAACGGGAAGTGCATCTGCTGTGATCAAAGTAAGCGGCGGAAATGTCAAGATCACGGGAGATGACGGCTGTACATTATCGAAGTATCCGGGAAGCTCGGTGGGATATCTCATAGCTGTAACGGGCGGCACGGTAACGTTTGATGACATAACTATCAATGATGACAGTATCAGCGTAAGCGGCGGCAAGACTGTTATAAACGGCGGTACTTATAATAAGCTGAGCGTCAGCGGAGGTACGGTCACTATAAACAGCGGTACATTCAGCAGCATAGATGTAAGCGCAGAGGGCAAGGCACTGAAAGATCTGCTCGGCGAGAACAAGGCGTTTACGACAAGCGACGGAAAGCTGTTTGACGCAAGCAAGGTTTCGGAAAGCGATAATTCACTTACGGTAATCGACCACAGCAAGCATGAGTATGACGAAACAGGAAGGTGCGGCTGCGGTTATCAGTGTGCACACAGTGAGATCAATGCGGAAGGTGTATGCAACGAGTGCAATGCAAAGATGTATGCTGCAGTCACTGTAAAGAGTGAGACCGGAACAACGGTAAAATACTTTACAAAACTTACGGAAGCGTTTGAGTTTGCGGCAAAGAACGAAAACAAAGGCTGTACGCTGAAAATGCTCAGAGATTTCTTCGATAGAAATACTGACATTAACGTAAACGGCGGAGAACTTACTGTCGATATGAACGGCTTTGGTGTCTATATCAATAGCTTTAACGGATCCGGAACCCAAATCACTATACGCAGTGACAGTAAGTGTACTTTTGGGGTTGAAAATGGATTTAGCATGGACGGCGGCACTGTTACTTTCTCGGGAGAGGTCAGCGTAGTTTGCCAGAATGTGAAATTAAATGCCACATATTTCTCCTCCTATGTTGAAACGCTGAAAATTGACACGCTGATTTTAGAAGACGGTGTTCTGCTTAAACAGCTGGCAAGTATCACGAATGCTAATATCGCTAATATAGACTGCTCAAGTGAAATTTATCTTTATCAAATTTTAGCGAGCGGCAGCCGTGTCGATTCTCAGCTGTACAGCGATCTGAAAGCAAACGCTTCGTCAAACTTCGATAACGTAAGAATAATAAGATGCGACCACCCGGACGGTGTGGGCAGAGATAACCGTTGCATATACTGCAATTCATTGATCGCTGCAAGCGTAAGCTATACCGAGAACGGAGCGGAAAAGACAGAATATTTTGTTAAGGAAGATCTGGGAAAGGCGTTTGCCAAGGCAAACAGCGTTGCAATTGCAACAATAACAATGCTGATGTCTTCCGCTTATGATACAGACTACCTCCCTGTTACAGGTGATGTTACACTTATTGCAAATGGCGATAACGCCATCTTGTATAATACAGTAAAGGTCGCCGATGGCGGTAAGCTGACACTTAGAGGCAACGCCAATATTTTCGCTGTAATTGCCGAGCCGGGCTCCAGGTTGACTGCCGAAGAAGCCACAAGAATCGCATATCTCACCGTAAACGGCGGAGATGTTAAGCTCAGCGGCGGACAATATGATAACATTACGGTAAAAGATGGCAAGATAACAGATATTCTCGGCAACGGCTATGCGTATAAGAAAACAGAGGGCGGTGCATGGCTGACGCTTAAAGAACGTGAGGTGTCGGAAGCAAGCGGTGTTACCGTTGCTAAGGCACCGATAGTACAAGCAACGCTTAGCACAGAAATGAACAAGCTGTATCGCAACAGCAACGCAAATTCCACGCTGAAGTTCAACCTGTCTCTTGCTAACGGCTCGAACCTGAACGACTCGTATGTAAGTAAGAGATACGGTATAAACTCCTATGTAAGCGGAGATATAATTTATAGCAGCTTAAGCGCACTTGTAAAGGACGCTAAATTGTCGGCAGACGAAATAATTGATAAGGCAGGCGACAGCGATGTTGCCGAGATATACTTCGTAGTTACTACCGGTGACGGCTATGAAATAAAGTCGAACACTGTAAGTATAGACCTTGTTGATTGTGATCATTCTCAGGTGGTCGATCCTACAGCGGACAAGGAAACCGCAGGTAATATTACCGAGCCGACATATTGCGAGATATGCGAGAGCAAGTTCAATGCAAAGATAACAAAGGGCGACGATGTCAAGTATTATAACAATCTTGACGAGGCTGCGAAAGACGCTCAGAAGAGCGAAAACGAGGGCTGTACCTTATATCCGCTTTATAACAAGAACGGATACGGCGGTCAGTTAGTCATAACCGAAGGTAACTTCACGCTCAAGTACGCAGTTCGTACAGCGTTCTCACGTCCGATCATCATAAACGGCAAGGCAAAGCTGACGGTTACGGGACGTTGTGCGGTGACAGCGTTTGAGAATCAAGACGCATTTATAGTGCAGGGCGGTGATGTCACATTTGAGGGGCTTGCTACAGGCAGCAATGTGACCATAAACGGCGGAAATGTTACAATGGCCGCAAACAATATAAATTGCCTTACAATAAACGGCGGTAATGTATCCATTTCGTCAGGTGGGTTTGCCGAAATCATAACTAATGCCCCGAATAAGGTGATAGCCGATTATATCGATCCCGGCTTCTGGGTACAGGACAGAGGAACAAAAGAGTGGATAGATATATACAGTCTTAATAAGGCAACGGCATCATCGACAAACGGACTTACGGTACGGTTATGTCCGATGCAGATAATCAAGCCGATTGATACTGTATATTACACCAACGGTTATTATCCAGGCGACATACCGTCACTTCAAATAAATGCAGAGCCGTGGTATTCAAACGAGGTTGACGCAAAAGTTGCTTATCAGTGGTTCGCCATTGATGAAAACGGCTACGAAACAGTGATAGAGGGCGCTACAGACAGAAAGCTGTCGCTCGAAAATCTCACAACGGGCAGGTACTACTGCCGTCTTACCTACAGCAATGCTACAACGGCGGGAGTTTCGATGGCGTCGGACGTTGTAACGGCTACGATAACCGAATGTGAGCATTCCGGAGGAGAGGCTACCTGCACCGAAAAGGCAAAGTGTGAAATATGCGGTGCGGAGTATGGCGAACCTCTCGGTCACGACTATGTTGTAATCAAAGTAGTTGAGCCTGACTATCGCAACGAAGGCTACAGCGTATTTGAATGCACAAGATGTAAGGATTCATATATCGGAAACCGTGTTCCCGTAAAGCCTATTCCCGATGTGGAAGAAATAGCGGTTGAAAAGACAACATACAATGAAGTCGATATAAGCTGGAAGAATATAAGCGGCGTTGACGGATATTATGTCGAATGCTATGTCGGCAATCAGTGGAAGCAGATCGGCTTCAGCACGGACGGCGACAGAGTAGCGGCAAAGCTGAGCGGTCTTTCTGCAGGTCTTAAATATAAGGTAAGGATAGCGGCTTATGCAGGAAGCTTCACCGCCAAGTTCAGATGTTTCTATGTTGATACTGTTCCTTCTCCCGTATGGAATATAAATACGGTGAAGGCTACCGATGAAACGGTAAGAATAAGCTGGAGCAGAAACGCCAGAGCGGACGGCTACAAGGTAGAGTGGTACATTAATAATCAGTGGTCCGTAAAGACTGTTACCGGCAACAATAATATATCGGCGGTTATAGACGGACTTTGTGCAGGAACACGATATAAAGTAAGGGTAAGCGCATATAAGGGCGACCTTTACAGTCCGTATACATATGGCTATATCGATACGCTCCCGTCAAAAGTTACGGGTATTACGAAGACAGTAACATCTTCTTCGTTTACGCTTAAATGGGATAAGAACGAAAGTGCGGACGGTTATACCGCTCAGTACTATGCAGACGGTAAGTGGAATGAAAAGACGCTGACCGGCAATAACAAAACTACCGTTACAATAGGCTCGCTTAAGGGCTACAAAACCTACAAGGTCAGAATAAAGGCTTATAAGGGTGAGCTTGAGAGTGCATTCGACGATATTTATATCACTACCGCTCCGACAAAGGTCAGCGGTCTTAAGGTAAAGAGCGCAGTTGACTCAAAAGCAGTAGTTATATGGAATGCGGATGCGAACGCTGACGGATATAACGTAGAATATTATATCGGCGGTAAGTGGGTCAAAAAGACCATAACCGATAATAAGACAGCAAAGGCTGTGCTTGGCGGACTTACACCTTACAGCACATGTAAAGTAAGGGTAAGAGCGTATAAGGACAATCTGTACGGCGATTACAGCTATACTACGGTTACTGCAGTGCTTTCACCGGTAACCAATATCAAGGTTGTATCGGCAAAAAGCAACTCGATAACCGTTAAGTGGGGTAAAAACGCCAGTGCAGACGGATATAAGGTTGAAATTTACAAAGGCGGCAAGTGGGTCAAAAAGACGTTAAAGGGCAGTACGAATGCTACTGTCACTATTGGCGGACTCAGGGCCGGAAGCGTGTATAAGGTAAGGATTGCGTCTTATAAGGGTGCAAATACAAGCACTTATACTTATGCAAATGTGAAGACAGCCAAATAAGCTGACAGTAAAAAAAGAGAACACCGGGCGACCGGTGTTCTCTTTTGTGTATCAGATGCGTTTTTACTATAAGAACAAACTGAGCCGTAAGCAAGGGTGCTTACGGCTGTAGTTTGTTTATTGCTTTTTATGATGCCGCCGTTTCGCTGTCCTGCGGTAAGCAGAATTTTGAAAAAGGCGAATCCGGTGCGGCTCACAGCCGCCGCTTACTTGAAGTATCTGTTCAGCAGACCCTCGAAAGCCTTACCGTGACGGGCTTCGTCCTTAGCCATCTCGTGAACTGTGTCGTGGATAGCGTCAAGATTTAACTGCTTTGCTCTCTTTGCGAGGTCAAGCTTGCCCTGTGTAGCGCCGTGCTCTGCGGCAACTCTCTTTTCGAGGTTTTCCTTAGTCGATGCACTTACAACATCGCCTAAAAGCTCTGCGAACTTTGCAGCGTGTTCAGCCTCTTCCCAAGCTGCCTTTTCGTAGTAAAGGCCTACCTCGGGGTAACCTTCTCTGTGAGCGGCTCTTGCCATAGCGAGATACATACCTACCTCTGTGCATTCGCCCTCGAAGTTAGCCTTTAAACCTGCAAGAATCTCTTCATCCTCAACTGCCTTTGCAATGCCTACCTTGTGCTCGTCTGCAAATACAAGCTTTTCGCTTTCCTTAAGCTCTATGAACTTGCTGCCGGGAACCTTGCACTGGGGGCAGAACTCGGGAGGTGTATCTCCCTCATGAACGTAACCGCATACCGGACATACCCACTTTTTCATAGTAAATTACCTATCCTTTCATAGTGATAAAATCATTATTTTCTTATTGTTTTTAATGAAATCAGTAACGTTTACTGATTTGTTGGTTTTATTATAACCGATACTTCGGCATTTGTCAAGAGGTTTTTGAAAATTTTTTTGGGGAAATTGGGTTAGTTGTGGATTACTAAAAAGGGCGAGGTTTTGGAAGGGTTGGTGAGGGGCGAGTTGTGATTGTGAACGCTTAGAAGTTTTAGGGATAGAAGTTCTATCAACTTCAATCCCCACCGTCTTGACGGCAGACCGACTTAGTAATTATAAAAGTCGGATATATCGCATAAAAACGCTGTAAAATTAGGCTTGTGCCTTGCCGTCAAGCCACCTCCCCTTTTTCGAGGGGAGGCAAGGGTGATAGCGATTTGCTACATTTTGCGAAACCGGCAAAGTGTTTATAAGCCAAGTTTGGTGTTTGCAGTTTATATGCGGTTGTGATGAATTGTAGGAATATTCGTAGTGGAGTGGGCGGGATAGTGCGGATACAGAATCATATCGGAGAATACAGATGTTAGCATTACGAAAAGTGAGAGGGATAGTGCGGTTTTGGAAGTTTAGGGCGGCGAGGGGGATTACCGTTTTCAGCCGAATAAATGCCTTTTGTGCCTTTTTATTGCAATTGCAGTGAAAAACGATTATAATTAATATGTGAGAATATGGTTATAATTACGGCTAAGAGAAAAGGAGAGCTTATGAGAAAGACAAGCGAAAAGATATTACGGGCACTGCTTGCGGTAGCGGTGCTTGCAACGGCGGTGCTTTCGAGCGGCTGCCTTGACGATGAGGAGGAGATTTCCGACAGCACGGCAAGCGACAACAGGCAGACGAGTGACGGCGGCAATTCGGAAAGCAGTGAAGACAGTGATAATAAATATGAGGGAAGTGTTACGGGCAGTCGTGCGTCAAAGCTGACGTTCAGCGGCTCGGACGGGATAAGCATTACGAGAAAACAGCGTGAAGCCGAAAAGCCTATGGGCGAGGACGGCACACAGACGGTATTCGTGTATATGTGCGGAAGCGACCTTGAAAGCGAGAACGGGCTTGCGAGCGGCGACATTGAGGAAATGATCGCAGGGTCAAAAAGCGAGAATGTGAAGTTCGTCATTCAGACGGGCGGTGCGGGAGCGTGGGCGGATACATACGGCATCTCTGCCGAAAAGACACAGCGTTATGTTGTAACGGGCGGAGAAATAAGCCTTATCGAAGAAAAAGAATCTGTCAATATGGGCAAGGAGGACGTACTTGTCGATTTTCTCGGCTGGGGTATAGAAAACTATGCGGCGGCTAAAATGGGGCTTATCTTCTGGAACCACGGCGGAGGAAGTATAAGCGGCGTGTGCTTCGATGAGCTTAACGAGAACGATTCGCTGTCGCTTGAGGAGATAGACACTGCGCTTACCTCAATATACGATAAGATGACGGATAAGTTTGCGTTCATCGGCTTTGACGCTTGCCTTATGGCAACGGTCGAAACGGCGAATATGCTTGTTCCGCACGCTGACTATATGTTTGCATCGGAAGAAACGGAACCGGGATACGGTTGGGATTATACCGAGATAGCAGGCTTTATGGAAAGTAATCCTACAGCGGATACAGCCGAACTCGGAAAGACGGTCGCTGACAGCTTTATGGCATCGTGCGAGGCTATCGGCGCAGGCGGCGAGGCTACGCTTTCGATAACGGATCTCAGCCGTATAGACGAGCTTGTAAAGACAGTGAATGACGCCGCCGAGGAAATGAACGATATTTCTTCTGACCCTGCACTGCTTGCGAATGCGGTAAGAAGCATCTATACCGTAAGAGCATACGGCAGTAACAACGATACAGAGGGATATACCAACATGGTGGATCTCGGCTCTATGATAGCGGCTACGGTATCGGGCGACAAGGCGGACAAGGTCATGTCGGCACTTGAAAAGGCGGTAGTGTATAACATCTGCGGCGAGGACAAGGACGGCTCAACGGGGCTTTCGACCTACTATCCGTTCGGCGTTTCAGGCTCTGCTGAGCTTGCCACATTCGGCAAGGTGTGCGTAAGTCCGTACTATATGACGTTTGTTGACAGAATAGCCTACGGAGCACAAAACGGCAGTACGGACGGGTACAGCGGTGAAAAAACATGGCTTGCGGACGGTGCGGTGTACTGGAGCGACGGGGATTATTCCGACTACGAGAGCAACTGGGAGCATTACAACAACAAGACCGACAACATGGGCTTCTGCGGTGATAAGAGCAGTGTGCAGATAGATGTCGGACCTGTGCTTGACGATGAGGGAACGTTCTACTTCAATGTTACGGACGATACTATAAACAACCTTGCGAGCGTAAACTGCTCGGTTTACCGTGTTGACGAGGAAACGGGTGAGCTTATCGAATTCGGTGTTGACCAGAGTACAAAGGTCGATTTCTCATCGGGACTGGTCGAGGATAATTTCAGCGGGCAGTGGTATATGATTGAGAATAATCTTATCCCTATGTTCATAGTGGAGAAGAACGGAAACAGCTCGGTTTACACATCACCTATAAAGCTCAATGGCAAGGAAACAAATCTGCGTATAGCTATGACGCAGGACGGCAATGCGTATGACATAACGGCGCTTGGAACATGGGACGGCGTAAACGAAAACGGCGAGTCGGCAAGAAGCGTTGTTCCGCTTAAAGAGGGCGATGTCATAGTGCCGATATTCAATACTTACGACAGCGAGGGTAACTTTGCAGGCAAAGCCGAGGGTGATGAATGCACCTACAGCGGCGACAATATGATAGAGTTTGTCAATCTGCCTGCAGGCGACTACAGATACAGCTTTGTTATAAACGACATTTACGGAAATGTGTGCTATACCGGCTTCACGGTGTTTACGACCGACGATGACGGGAATGTGTTCTTTACGCCGGAAGAGTAGTAAAAACAGCAAGCTGTATCGATCACGCATTTTTCTTTTACAAAAAAACTAAGAGGAGAACCCCTATGCCAAACCGGATCATCACAGATATTTCAGATTATATCTTTGTGTCAGGAGAACCTCAAAAGGTCGATGCGATTTTTCTGCCGGGCGGCTCACACCCCGAACAGCCCGAATATGCCGCAGAATTATACCGACAAGGTTTGACTGATTGGATAGTCCCGTCAGGAGGAGTAAGCGTTAAAGAGGAAAAATGGCACGGCGTCCGCTCAAAAGCGGAAATTTATAGTGGCGATTACCGGTCAGACTGCGAGTTTTTTACAGATGTACTCGTAAAAAACGGCGTTCCGCAGACTGCGATCATTGAAGAAAGCAAGTCGGGGCATACCCGTGATAACGCATTTCTTTCTCGTAAAGCCGTTGATGAAAAGGGCATAATGATAAAAAGCGGTATAATTGTTTGTAAAGCCTTTCATGCTCGCCGATGCTTAATGCTGTATCAAATGGCTTTCCCGAATGTTGATATGACGGTCTGCCCCGTACATTGCTATAACATCACCAAAGAAAACTGGTATACGACCGAAAAAGGAACCGATCGAGTGCTCGGTGAGCTTGCACGGTGCGGAAATCAGTTTGTCGGCGATCTCAAGACTTATCTTGATCTGATATGAAAATACTGTGCTGCCTTCAGTAAAAACAGCAAGCCGTATCAAGTTTCGGCTTGCTCGTTTGTGATAAAATGAATACAGTCGAAAAGATGGAAGAAAGCTGTACGGGAGAAAAACAGATGAACGGGATAAACGAATGGTATATGAATATTCAGAATATCGTTGACGACATAGACAGGTGTATCAGAAGCGGTGAGGACGAAAAGCTGACGCTCGGCAGGCTGTCGCAGACGCTCGGCTACTCGGAATACTATGTTTCAAGGAAATTCGGCGAAATATCGGGAATGAAGCTCAGGGATTATATGAGATACCGCAGGCTTGCTTTTGCGCTGAGGAAACTGAGAGATACCGACAAGGGCATACTTGACACCGGCTTGATTTTATGTTATATTATAGATACAAAAAGAGGGAAACGACAGACGGTCGCTCCCAATAGAAGTTAAAGTTATAACCGCTTTAGTTGGTAGCTAGGGGCGGTTATTTCTTTTTATTTGTAAAATTTATAACAAAAGAAATGATACTGAA
>ENA-OYXQ01000518-OYXQ01000518.1-human-gut-metagenome-genome-assembly--contig:-NODE-518-length-16997-cov-7.131803_pt1 | contig 16997 bp, 20 predicted proteins | sample MGYA00243974_ERZ653430 | MGnify/ENA primary metagenome ERZ653430 (study PRJEB26926, sample SAMN06164997) | human gut metagenome | biome: ENVO:00009003; feature: ENVO:2100002; material: ENVO:00002003...
CACAGCTGCACAGTAAAAAATCTCTACTGTGCAGGTCTCTGTGCAGTCTAACTCCTTATATTATAATATATTATATGTAAATACACAGATGCACAGTAAAAAGGGGGTAAAACATTATTCTGGAGAAAAGTGTATTTTAGGGGGTATAAAATATACTATTTTCCAAATATAAGTTATAGGGGGAAGTGTGCGTGTCTGTGCAGATGCCTGTAACTCTCTTTGTGATAGGTAGTTACTGTGAACACGCGCTAAAAGCATGTAAATATATTTCATTTGTAAACTTTATTTGTAGAAAATGCCTAACTGCCCGTCGGTTGGTCCGGCACGATTTGTTGCCTACCTTTGTGCCATGATTGGGAACGACGCGGACAGTCCAGCTACTGGTCTACTACTCGTGTACCTCTTTAATGGACCGCGAGTACACGCACGACATCCCATTACCAACTAACAAACAGACAGACTATGGCAGGAAGAGCAAAGAAGGAAGCCGCCCCCGATACGAAGGCGGCAATTACCAAGGGACAGGCGACGGGCAAGGCCCCGGCCCCCAAAGACGATCTGAAGAAGTGCAAAGAACTCTATGAAGTCGTGCAGACGCGCGGCTGTAAAGGCGCCACGTTGTCTACCGTCGAGGAGTGCATGGATTACGTGGCGGAGTACATGGACTTCTGCGAGCGAAACCCGTTCATTACATATGAAGTCCTGAAGGGCGGGAACGCGGCCGGGCAAAAGGTACCTATAGAAAAGAAACGCGCGCCGTCGCTCGGGGGCTTCTGCCTTTTCATCGGGTGGACCATGCGGGCGTTCAAGAAGAACGGCGCACGGCTCGAAAAGCTGGCGGACGACGGGAACGAGGACGCGGCCAGCCTATTGACCGGGTACGCCCTTATCGCCGAACTCATCGCGACCGATATGGACGAGAGCGCGCTCGCCGGCGTGGTTGATGCCAACTACATGGCGAAGCTTAGGGGACTGCGGGACCTTAAGGACGTTACAAGCAACGGCAAGGAGGCATGCACAAAGGCAATGCAGGTTAACGTGCTTTCAGAGGATGCCGTCAAGAACCTGCAAAAGCTGGGAGGCATCTAGCGCCGGCCGTATTTGCGCCGGCATGGAGAGAAACCAGGCGGGCCCGTAACGTTCCCCGGTTTCCCGGGGCACCGGGGGAAACGCTTGACAGCCGCTGACATTTACGGCGGGAACTTGTCCGGCGACAGTAACCGCAACGGGCGGTAATGCCGCTTTTCAGATCGGGGTATCGGGCACCGGTACGACAACTGCACCGGGGTATCATCCGAAACGCTACGGCCGGGGGCGCGCATCCGGGGGGAACTGTATACCGGGAGCAATCCGGACGGTACGGCATTTACCCGAACGGGCTTCCGCCGGCTACCGATATTCGACAAGGAGCTTTCACAAGCCGGGGTTAACGACGTGTTACGCGCCGTGTCCCCGGCTTAAACTCTATCAGACATCAATGCCGCATCGGTTTTAACTACCTTTGTGGCATTAAACATTTATAGGCATGAACGTTACATTTACTTTTGAAAAGATACTGGCGGCTTTCGTAGACCCGAAGATACGCGGTGTAGCCTCTAAAGGCGGTACACGTAGCGGCAAGACATGGGCAACCCTACAGATGCTGCACATACTGGCGTTGAGCAGCCCGCAACCGCTCGTTATCTCGTGCGTGGCCGCTACGTTCCCCATGGTCAAGCGCGGTATGCTCCGTGACTTCAAGGCCATGGTAGCCGCGGAGGGGTATTGGGACGAGAACAAGTTCAATAAGACGGAAAGTACATACGAATACCCGAACGGCACGATAATAGAGTTCTTCTCGTGCGACAATGCCGGGAAGGTGCACGGCCCTGCACGTGATATACTGTTCGTCAACGAGGCGCAAGGCATACCCCGGGAAATCTTCAGGCAACTCGATGTCCGTACCCGCAAGAAGGTTATCATCGACTACAACCCCGTGCGCAAGTTCTGGGGCGAGACCGAATTCGTAGGTGACCGGTACGTTACGATACATTCGACGTACAAGGATAACCCGTACCTGACCCCCGAACAAGTCGCGGCCATCGAGAAGAACAGGGACGATGCCAACTGGTGGCGCGTGTACGGCGAGGGCCTGACGGGCGGCATAGAGGGTAACGTCTACCCCGAGTATGAGGTTATCGACGATATGCCGGAAACCTACACGGGCAGGTGCCTGGGGCTTGACTTCGGTTTCGTGAATGACCCCACCGCGATAGTGGACATACGCATGGAGGGCCGGGACCTGTTCGTAGACCTGCTTTGTTATGAACAAGGCTTGCTTAACAGCCGTATAGCGGACTACTTGAACGCCAATGCACTGAACCGCGTGATAACGGTGTGCGACAGTGCGGAGCAAAAGAGTATCGTGGAGCTACAGCAAAAGCATATCAAGGCAATACCGTGTGTCAAGGGGCGCGGCTCGGTGGCAGCCGGTATTGCACAGGTGAAGCAATTCAAGCTGCACGTGACAAAGCGTTCCGTTAAGCTGCTCGACGAGCTGGATAATTACAAATGGATTAAGGACGAAGTATCGGACACATACACCAACGAAGCCATAGACGCGTGGAACCACGCACTCGACGCGCTCCGTTACGGTGTGGACTTCCTGATACGCAAATACAGACCCGGATAATGAAAAAGTTTATTTTGAAATGGATATATCGCATAACGGCGATAAACAACCGAAAGATTTTGCTGAGAGTCGCTAACCTGCCGGCAAACGGAACCGTCCGGATAACCAAGGACGAGGAGAAGTTGCTTAAGGACATGGTTAAATACTGCCGCCCCTCGCAAGTCGCTACGCGCAATGGGAAAGCCGTGTACAGGCTTAGGGACGTTGAGGGTATAACGCTATGGGCGATGCTTGAAACGCGCCGTGCAGAGGACGCAAACGGGCGTATCAAGGCGTGGACTGATGACAACTACGAACCCGAGACGATTCTCGATGCCGCGAAGCTTGACAAGTTCATAGTGTCACAGATGGAAATCGCGGACGGTCTCGAGCAAATCGTGTTCCAGAACATGAGGCAGACGGGCGAAAGCGCGTTGACGGGCGACGAGACGATTAAACGGGCGAAGAACCTTCTCGGACTTGTGCAGATTACCGCCGAACTATTCCACTGTAGCTTTGAGGACGCGAAACAAGTCAACTACTCGGACGCCATACTTGCCATCGCCAAACGTAACGACGAGATAGAGAAGGAGAAGCGGGAAATGAAGAAACAGCAAATGAAAAACAGATAGCCATGACTTTTGAAACAATAATTAACACAGCGAACGCCCGGGCTACAGCACTGGGCAAAACGCTGATATTCGGGGATACCGCAGTACAGAATGTAGCGGCAAACGGATTGAGTGACGACTTCTTTACGCTTGACGTAACGACCGGAAGCTATACGGACACCAACCTGCCTGACAGCAGCGCATACACGGTAGTCATCCGCTGCATGGGTACATCAGCCTATATGCGAGACGATGCCGTAGAGATTGCAACTTTGATACGCACGGACCGGCTTTTGCACGAGATGCTAAAGAGCTTCATATGCGGCTACGAGATCGGCTCGCTGCGTATCGCCAAAGTGCAGAACCAGTACGATACTATCAAGTCGGGCTGGGAAGCGACGTTCGACGCATACAGGTACGGGGCGTGAACTTGATACCGCTTGCTTTCTGACGGTTTACTTCGTACTTTTGTGCACCGTTTAAAAACAAAGGAACATGAAAATCATCAGAAACAACTTTATCCCGGTCAAGGGCTTCAGGGCTATCAACCTATTCGGCGTCCTCTTCGTACGCGGTAACGCGGTAATCAGCGAAAAGACGCTGAGACACGGACACATTCACACGATGCAAATGCGCGAAATGCTGTACGTGCCGTTTTACTTGTGGTATGGTATTGAGTACGTCATTCGCTTTCTCGGCTGGAGATTCGAGAAGAAGAATCCGTATTACCCGAACGACAGGCCATATGACCGCATGAGTTTCGAGAGGGAAGCCTACGCAAACGAGCACGATATAGACTACCCGAAGACGAGGAAACATTTTAGCTGGTTTAAGTATATTTAACTATGAACAAGGAAGTTACCCAATTAGTTAAGCAGATACGCGACGAGATAGTAGCCAACTACTATCGCATGGGGCTTAACGCTTCGGGCCGCTTCGATAGAGAAACTGAAGTGGTGGAGTATGCAGGCGGCGTTAAGATTGAAAGCCCGGCATACATCCACCAGATGGAAAACGGGAGGGCGGCCGGTAGCTTCCCGCCCGTTTCTGCCATTAGGCAATGGATTAAAGACAAGAACGCGAACGCCGGTACGGACATACCCGAAGAAGCTGCATACGCGATAGCATACGTTATCAAGCGCGACGGTATTCGCGTACCCAACGAGCACAACGAGGGCGGCGTGGCAAGTAAGATACTGACCCCCGAGATGGCGCAACGTATCACAGTAGAGGTGTCCCGGATAGTACGGGCGGAGATATCAACCATTTTAGCTAAAAAGCAATGATTATAAGAAACCTATTAACCAATGTTACTACCCCCGAGGCAGGCGTAGAACGGATAAAAGGAATCGGTGCCGGCATTTATAACCCTATACGGCTGGAACATGTAGGCTCGGTTACCAGTATAACCCTCATCTTTTCACGTAATGGGGTTACAGAGGCAAAGGCTACCGTTACCCCATACGAGGGCGCGGTATTGGACTTGTCGATGATGGCGGCAGCCGCGCCGAGCATAACGGAGAGCATTAACAAGGGTTTCGGCTTTACCGACTTCGTCGATAACATTCAGATATTATACACCGAGGGCACGCAGAAGTCCATCACGATACGCGTTATACACGCCCCGGCGGCAGCAGCAAGGTTTGCCGACGTACCGAGCAAGCGCAACCTGTCCGACTACGGTAACGGGATATTCAACCAGCTGGATTTTGATTGCTCGGCGTTTCTCGATAGTCCGTTAACGGGTGCACCGTTTAACTTTGCCTTGAGATACGGGCAGCTTACGGCGAACTCGGACGGTGAACTACGGTACAGGGACTATGGTGTGGGTACGTCCGGCGTGTGGCCGAATTCTGCAGCTTCGCAGGGCGCAGATTTGCCCTTTCGCGAGTTCAGAACCGCGGACGACGCCGCTACCTGGGGCTACGCACGTTATGAACGCAAATACCCGTATTTCTACGACACTAAAAAACGCGTAACGCTTCGATGGCTTAACAGCAAAGGGGCGTATGATACGATGTATTTTGACCAATACCGCATTGTGCCTACTTACCAGGCTAACTTCTCGGGCGGCAACCGTGTGCTGTCCTACGACGTTACGGTAAACGTAGTAGTAACGAACGATAACCAGAAAGCTCTGTATTGGCTTTCACGTTCGGGCGAGGTTGCCGGGGTATTCCCTTTGGCTACTAACCAGTGGGCACGCGTTACAATACAGAACCCGAACGCGCTGAACATACAAGGCGGTGTGACGGGACGGGTAGCCGCGTTTAAATGCAAGTTTGAAATTATAGAACCTTAACAATATGGATCTGACAATACGAATTGACGGCGAGGTGATAGACGGTGTAGCCCCTAACTCGGTGAAACTGACAATCAACAACCCCGACCCCCTTAAGTTTACGGAGCAAACGGTCAGTTACTCCGGGACGATCAGCATACCGCGTTCGGAAGTAAATGACCGGGTGTTCCGTTCCGAGCGTTTCCCGGGGGCGTTCACAAGGACATCCCCGTACCGTGCCGAATTGTATTTCGGGGGCTTCAGCATTCCGTTCGGCAGCGGTTTGTTCCGTGTACGTGTAACGGCAGACGAAGACGGATATAGCCTTGAACTGATAGAAAATATATCGAAGCTTTCGTCATTGCGCGCCCCGGTAGTTAATATACCTACCTTTGAAACACCGGCGTACCAGTTCTCGAAGTACGAGGATAGTCTTAACTACGCGTACCCTACCCCGGTAATTATGCCCAACCTATACGCGTATAACGGGACGACGCCCGTACAACTCGCGTACGTGGGAAATCGCGTAAAGAAAAAGGCAGGCGAGTACAGGGAAGCGGAAAGCCAGTTAGTCTTTAAAGGCGCACACGACGGACTGGACGGCTCCGTATATGCAGCCAACTATATGATAGCGGAAAGCAACGAGGTTGCCACGTGTTTTACCTATATGGTCGGTTCGGCATTCAATTTAAGGTTTACCGACGATTCGTTTATTGTCCTTCAGCCCTCCGCGCCCCCTACCGTTTATCTTAGAAGCAACGGCGGTACATTCGCCTTGCCATTTCGGCGCGGTGCGGTAAGACCCGACGGTAACTACCCATATTACCCGGTAGACCCCGGTTCCAGGTCATGCTCGGTTACTCCGAGGTCTTCACGCGATTTGAACTTTGGTTTCACTACCTCCGCCGCGTCGGGGGTATACTCGTGCACACCTGTTACTAACGTACCGAGTGCGGAGGCGTACTATATATCGTTCAGAATTAATTCGGCTACAGCCCCGGAGTATGCCCGGGACCTGGTGGAAACAATGGGCATGGATACGCCTTTCGAGATTGTGCAGGCATTCTGCAAAGCATTTTGCTGGACGTATGAATTCAGGTCCAAACCGTTTATATTGATGCTTAAACCGTTTATCAACCCGTCTACAAGTTCTACGTACCGGGTCGACTGGACGGGGAAAATAGACCGATCAAGTATAAAGGTTGCAGAAACCGCCGGCGCGGCAAGGACGTACGCGGTACAGGTAGGCGCGCTAAAACAGACGGTAGCCGGTTACGGTGGTGCTATAGCTACGCAGGAGACAGTAGGCGAAAGCGCGTTCCCGGTGAACCCTGGGGGGCCTAAACCCTACGCCTCCATGATACGGGCGAGCGGTGCGAGCTGGATACCCGATAACTATTTCAACCGTGCGAGCGGTTACCGCGCAACGATAGCGGGGCATTACTACCGTTTCTCCCCCGGGTGGCAGGTGACAGCTAAAATGAACCTGTCATATTTTGATATACAGAAAATGAAGTCCGACGCGCTTTATTTCGTAGGCGAACTTAACTACTGGTTTTACCTCCGAACGATAAGCAATTGGGACACGTCAACGGGAAATGCGAACGTTACGTTAATCGCAGTTAAAAATTAATATTTTGAATTATGGCGACAGAAAAAGTTACTCTATTAGACCTTTCGTTTGACACGTCGTCAGCCCTTGACGGGCTGGACGCCCTTATCGCAAAGTCCGTCGAACTGGCCGAGACAAAGAGCCAGCTAATGGCAGCGCTTAAGGACGAGAAGAAGCAGTTGGACGAGGCAGGCAAGGCGTACAAGGCTGGGACAATCGGTCAAGACGATTATAAAAAGGCGGTAGGCGATGCGGCAAAGGCTCAAATCGAACTGAAAAAGCAGTTGCTGGATGTCAACGCGTCAATCTCCGACAACAACCGCGATATAAAGACAAACATGACGCTTCTAAACAGCCAAGAAGACAGCGTAGACGCGCTTCGGGCGCAGCTCGCAAAAAACACCAAGGAGCTGAACGCGATGAGCGCAGCGACGCGCAACAACTCCGAGGAGGGGCAGAAGCTTGTCACCGAAACAAAGGAGATAAGTGACCGCCTTAAGGACATGGAAAAGGCCGTAGGCGATAACCGCAGGAACGTAGGTAACTATGCGGAAAGCATACAGGAAGCCATGAGCAGCACGAAGGGGCTTTCCGGGGCAACGGCGGCTATGGCTACGTCTCTGTCCGGGGGCGTGAACGTCCTGAAGGTGTTTAACGCTACGTTGAGAGCTAACCCGATATTGGCGGTTGTTTCGGTTATCCTTGTTCTCGTGTCCACTATCGAAAAGCTGATGAAACGTAACAGTGCGATGGCAGCAAACCTAAAGGCGGCATTCGCCCCGTTCGAGGTTATCTTCTCCCGGATACTCGACGGCATCACCGACATGCTGGGCGGTGTCGCAAAGGCTTTCGAGTGGGTGAGCGAGAAGGTTGTCAACTTGCTTTCGTCCATCGGTCTCATTACCGAGGAGACAACGAAGGCAGCGAACTCGGCAAAAGCGCTCACCAAGCAGGAGCTTGCAATATATGAGGCGGAAACAGACAACCTCGTGACGCTGTCGGCAATGCGTAGAGAACTGGAAGCGCAACGTACCATTGTAGGAGACCAGTTAAAGACCGCAGAAGAACGAAACGCAGCAGCGCAAAAGGCTATCGCGATTTCCAAGCGGATGGAAAAAGCCGAGATAGACGTACTACAGCAGAAGTACAATCAAATTAAGGCGCAAAACGAATTGAGCTACACAAGCAAGGAAGACAGACGCGCCGAGATGCAGGCACTGGCAGACCTGCAGGCACGTCAGGCGGATTACATCTCGCAGCGTAAAGAGCTGGAAAACCAGGCGAGCGGCATCGTAAAGGCACAGATAGCAGCTAATGCGGCAGCTTACAAGGCAGCCGAGGCAGCAAAGGCACAAGCCGCAATGAAGGCAGCGCAAGACGCGGAGAACCGGAAACGTGCATTACAGGCCGAGACAATAAGGCAGATGGAAACGGCGTTAACGGCTCTTAACCTCTCAATGCAATCCAAGGAACTGGAAAACGATGCAATCGGAACAAAATTGGAAAACGAAAAGGCATACGTCGAGGAAAGTCTAAAGCTTGAAAAGTACAGGTTAGAGCAAGGTCTCATTACGCAGCAAGAATACGCCAACAAGGAAGCCGAATTTAATTTGGGCATACAGCAATTGGAGGTGCAACGTAAAAAGGAGCAGGACGCTCTTATGAGGGAACGCGAAGCGATGGACGCGGCGAACCTGCACGAACTTAAGATGGCAGAAATAACAAACGAGTACGACCTAAGGCAAGCACAGCTTGATGCGCAGTACGAGCAGGAGATTGCAGCAGCAGAGAAGATAGGCGCGGACACCGCGCTGATACAGTCCAGATACGAGAAGGCAAAGGAGGAGAACACCAGGGCACGCGTTAACGCAGAGCTGACAATGGCCGCAGGGCTCGCGGGACAAATGTCAACACTCTTAGGAGAACAAAGTGCTATCGGTAAGGCATTTGGCGTTGTTCAAGCGACAATAAATACTTACTTAGGCGCAACGAAAGCTCTCGCCACGGGTGGTATATTAGGTATCGCACAAGCCGCGGTTGTTATTGCATTCGGTATGAAACAAGTCGCTACGATTGCAAAGCAGAAAGACCCCAATACGAAAATTAACACTTCTGTTAAAAAGTATGCAAGGGGCGGTATGATATACGGGCGTTCCCATGCACAAGGCGGCGTGACGTTCCGGGGCGATAATGGGCAGGTGTTCGAGGCGGAAGGCGGTGAAAACGTCTATATTATGAAGAAGACGGCGAGCGCCGAGATTAACGCACTATCCGCGCTCAACGAGGCACACGGGGGCAACTCTTTCAGTACGTCCGGGCTTTACAAGTTTGCTGACGGCGGTATGGTTGCCGGGCTTTCCGAAGCTAACCGGGTAGTCAAGCAAGCCGAAAGCATAAAGTTATCAAACGAAAGTGTCAACCAGCTTGCCGGGGTCGTAATTGACGCAGTGATGAGCATGCCCAACCCGGTCGTATCGGTGCAGGACATCAACAGCGGACAGAACGACGTTTCGGTAGTCCAAGGACTGGCGACATTTTAAACCGTTAACTCGTACAGAGATGGCAGTTTACCGTATACCGCCTATCTTTGCACGTGTTACAACAAAAAGACAAATCATATGAAATTTAAAAAACTTAGAATTATCCAAGCCGGGGTTACTACCAATTTCGGTACATACGAAGGCAAGGAATTTCCGTTGGCCATTACGGAGAACGCAGTCCAAAGCGTTGTAACGCTCGGCAACCTAAAGCCTATCCATTGCAGGCGCACCCATAACGGGACGGATATGCTGGACGGCTATTTAGGGAAATTCACTAACTTCGTCTACGAGGACGGTGTAGCTTATGCCGATTTGGAATTATCCGAAGCCTTACAAGCCGCCTACCCATCGGAGGCAAAATTCATCTCCGAGATGATAAAGAACGAACCCGATATGCTGGGCGTTTCGGTGGTAGGCACCAACAATCAGACATTAAACGGTGATGTGCTGGACGTTACCGAATTTTTTGAGTTATACTCATGCGATTTGGTAGGTCTGCCAGCAGCCACCACAAGCTTATTTAATAACCAAAACGAAAAGAAGATGAACAAATTTTTTAGTTCTTTCGCAGAGCTATTCAAGAAGTCGAGCTTTGCGACCGAGACGGTAGAAACTGTAGACGGTGCGAGTATCACGATTGAAGCGGCAGGCGAAACAATGGCTATCGGCGACAAGGTTTTTGATAGCGAAGGCAATGTCCACCCGGACGGCAAAGTAGAAGTGCAGGTTGAGGACGGTGTATTGGTTATCACCATTGCAAACGGCGTTATTGAGAATGTAGAAGCCAAGGTAGAAGAAGAAGAAAAAGAAGAAGAGATTGAAGATGAAACCCAGGCTACCGCAAAAGTACCCGAAGAGTTTGCAAATCGTATGGCAGCTTTGGAAGCGTCGGTTACTGCACTTACCGCAACACTGGAAGCTATGACGGCTCAATTTAACAGGGCGACACAGAAACCCGGCGTACCGGTCGTTAACATGCCGAAGAAGAAAGAAACAAAATTGTCAAAAGAGGCTGTAGCAGAAGCAGCTAAAAGATTTTACAACAAATAACTAAAAAACAAAAGATTATGGCTTTTACATTTACAGACCTTAACAAATTGAACCTCAACTCTCTTAGCGAGGTTATTTCCCTGACCGTAGGCCTTGCCGGTGAAATCTCGCAAGGCATCACAGTAATGAACGGTATCCCCAGTGGTACACCCGTTGTTTCCCTTACAGCAGCCGACAAGGCATTGCGTAAATCAGCAGGATGTGGTGGCGAATACTTCTACAATAGCGTAACCGACAAGGTTAAGTATTACCAGCATGCACCTATCGAATTGCCTATCGAGATTTGCTTGCAAAGCTTGTGGGGCAAGATGGTAGCGAAGGGTATCAACCTTGATGACAACTTCTCTGAAACCGAATTGGCCGGTTTTATCCAGTCCGAGGTATTGAAGGTATTGGAGGCTGACTTGCTTCGTTTGGCTTGGTTGGACGGTAACGTATCGGCAGAAGCAGCTGGTTACGGTATTTTCACTAACGGCGGTATTATCAAGCAGTTCAAGGACAGTGCAATGACTGAAAATGTATTGGTTCTTGATACTAACGGCGTTCTCGCTGCATTGCGTGGTGCTATCGACGCACAGCGCCCCGATACACTGGATAGCTCGGAATTCTTCGTTACGTCTAACGTTATGCGCTTGTACAAGAACTTGTTGCAGACACGTGATAACAGCGTAGCACAGTCCGATATCGTAGACGGCCGCCCGGTGTATTACTTCGAGGGTTACAAGATTAACGAGCTGAGACACGTTTCTAACGCTGCAACGGCTGACGGTTTGGACACCGCGTTTATCGCGTTCACTCCGAAAGACAACATTCAGATTGCACTGGAAAGCGCCGGTACGGTTATCGCTCCGTTCATCCAGGACGCAAAGAGCAGAAACTATTACTCACAAACTTTGTTCGCGGCTGATGCTATGCTGGTAGCACCCGAGAAAATGCAGTTGTGGTTGGCAGCGAGAGCATAAATAAAATCATTTACTAATAAAAGGGGTTGGGATATTAACCCAGCCCCTTTTCCATTTCAAATAATATGGCAAAAAATTGTTTAAACAAACTTGCTCTTAGTGTCATCGGAGGGTGTACCATCAACCCCGTTGGTGTGAAGAGCATATACCTAATGCACGCGGAAGACGTTAAATTCACGTTTACGGATAACCCCAGACGTATTGCGGCGGTAACATTTGCAGATGGCGCAAGGTCTTATCTCGTAGAAGGGTACAAGCAAAATATCCAAGTCAACGGTTCGTTGAAGTCTTTGGATGCCGCGGCTTCTATGGATGCTTCTGTTACTTTCAAGATTCCGCATGGCCCAGGCGCTGTAGGCTTTGTGGACACAATAACTACCGGGAGATTCTATGTTCTTGTTTTATTTAACAACACAGACCAGATAGTTTTAGGTTCTACGGTACCGCTCGAATGTTCGGCGGCGGATTTCGATTCTAACGCTAACGCGAATATGATTACGATAACATTAGCTACACCCGAAGGCGCGGCAGGTTGTCATATGGTAATACCCACTAACGTGGCAAGAGACACGATAATTTCTAAATCAGTTTAATTATGGCATGTATTTCAAAATTGGCAAGCGCAATAGCCTATGATTGCGACACCGGCGCGACCGGTTTAGTTAGCGCGTTTATTATTAACAAGGCCGACATAGTATCCTACGCCGTGGGCGGTGATTCAAACGTGAGTATTACGATAAACCCCAATGCTAAGGCTTATAGGATTGACACCGTTAAGCGCTCGCTCGTTGTGTCAAGCGCTCTAAAGGTTAACGACGGCGCGCCGAATGCTTATGCGCACACAGTTAGCGGAGTTATAACCAATACATACGCTATAGGGTTACGCGGTATTCTTCGCGCCCTCACGAACGGTCAGTTTGTGGTGTGCGTAATGCCAGCCGGGGATAGCGACCCTCGGGTTTACGGTTTGTATTACGGTTTGTCCGCAACTGCTATCGACAACAACTCTCACGAAAACGGCGGATGGTTCTCGTTTACCCTGGAAACCCCCGAAAATGTCGTTGGAGAAGACCAATTAGTTTTAAGCATTCCCGCCTACAACGAGATGTACGAAGCAGCGGTAGGGTAGTAATTAACTAAAAAGGAAAGGAAAAAATAATATGGCATGTATTGGAAAGATTACTTCAGACTTGGTGATGCCTTGCGGCGCTCCCGGCCCCGGAGACCTCGGCAGACCCGTATCGGCGAAGCTTATTAACGCTTCGGACATATCAAGTTTTACGGTATCCCCGAGTGGGGCTACTATCACACGGGTAACAGGGGCCAAGAGCTACGACATAACCGCCGTTAATAATTCCCTCACCGTCTCGGTGGGTCTTAAATCGCAGGACATTATACCCGGCGCGTATGATGTATCAATTACATTTAAGAACTTTAACACGGCTACTGCCGAGTTATCTGCCGGCGCACCCCTGGGGACTGCAAACAATATGTCCAGCTCGGCTTTGGTCATTGCGGTAGAACACGCTGGCGGGAAGTATAGGGTCTATGGCTTGGGTGCTCCCCTGGTTTGTACTGAACTTGTGGGGGATTCTACGGCAAGCGAGTATTACACATATACATACGGCGTAGAGGACTGGCAAGTAGGCACGACTATTCACAGTTTATCAAAAGCAGATTATGACGCGTTGTCTACACCAGTAGAACAATAAACCAAAAAGAAAATGGCAGAAAAATTAACTAATACTACGGGGCAGGGCAAAAGCACTGCACCCGTTGTTGCTGAACCGAAGGCTGCAACATTACAGGAGAAGCTGGATACGTATTACGCAATGACCGGTCTAAAACTTGACCCTAATTGCCACATGGATATGGAGTATTTATCTTTGTGGTATGAAACGAAGTATTTAACTAAGGTGGTTTACAGATGGGCAATGAAGCCCGGCGCGCGTATCGTGCATTACGCCGATGGTATCATATATAAGAGCGCGAACATGACCGACAAAATAGCGGAACGCCTTATGAATGAAAACCCGGCTTATGCGGAATGCTTCGTAGAAGTCAATAAAAAGGAGAATTGAATATGACAGGTTACAGACGTTTCGCGCTTGTTGTCGAAAAGGCGCTTAAGTTGTCCGCTAATACGGGCGATAAGATTATTAACTACGGTGACGGCAACTTATATCCGCAGGAGATAGCAGAACTAATATACGCTTCCAAGACAGCCACGGCGGCAGTTGAGAAGATGACCGAGAACATCATTTGCGAAGGGTTCAGAAACAAGGATTTCGCGGCAATAACAAACGGGAACGGCTGTAACATGGACGATGTTTTGGAGGCTACAGCGAACGATGTCGCACGTTTTAGGGGCTGGGCCTGGATAGTCCAATACGGTTTGACACCCGAAGGCTACAAGCCCCGAAACGTGTACAACGTTCCGTTTGAATATGTACGTGCCGAGATGAACGACAACTATTTGAAAGACCCGGCAATAAAGAGATGGCGCGTTTTCAATAACTGGGATAGACAGAGCGTCAAGGCAACAAGCAGCGCGCAGAACTCAACGGTATATCCTACCTTTGACCCGGATAACTTTGCAGCAGAAGTAGAGGAGTGCGGCGGTATCGAAAACCATAAGGGGCAGCTACTGTATGTTAACCTTGGAACAACTCGCCCGTACCCCCTTAGCACGTTCCATTCGGTACGAAACGAGATGGGCGCGGAAGACAAGAACGGAAAATACGTTAACCGTACTTTGGGCAGGGGCTTTCACATGTGTAGCATCGTGTCGCACGGTGATTTCGAGACCGAGCAGGCACAGCAAGAGTTCCGCGATACGTTAGCCGAAATGATGGGTAGTGAGAACGCCGGCTCCGTGCTTACAGTAAGGGACGAAAACGTAGCTACGGACAAACCGTTTATCAAGGTTGACCAGTTAGGCAGCCCGATAGACAGAGAGCTTTACAAGGCTTATGTGGAACCCCTTAGAAAGGATATCGCGATAGCGGCATATAACATTCCGTTACCCCTTATTGACAGTTCGCTGATGACCTATTCTAACGCTTCGGGCGAGGTCATAAAGGAGATGCAAAAGGTCTATCGCAATAGTTTGCAAAAAATACGACAACGCATTTCGCGCGAGTTGCACCAAGTGTTCGGGGTTGACCCGTCAATAACAGAAATCAATAATAAATTCGAAGAAGATGGCATACCCAATAGCGTTGTTCCGCCAGTTGTTTGAGATAGCAACGGACGTTAAGGACAACAAGATAGAGAAGGCGTTCTTTGAGGCAGACCTGCTCGATATATTGCCGCAGATTGACAGCATGTATGAGGCTGTTCCGGGGCAATATATCCCGGACGGGCCTAACTTCGCAGGACTTGAAAAGGTTATTTGCTACTATGCGTTTGCGCGGTATTTGCAGATAGCCGACCAAAACAGTACGAGCACCGGGATGAAGATTCAGACCTACGGCGGCTCGGTAGTCGTTCCGGATACAAGCAAGGCTAAGAGGTTTGAGGCCGAACGGGGCAAAGCAGACCTTTTTATAGAACCGTTGATATGCCAAATGAAGGCGGACGGGTTTATAAAGACATGTACAGTATTGAATACCCGTATAGGGTTAATCAAGTGATTGGACAATTAGAGACCTATTTCCGCACATTTTTTGCTGTTACCGTTCTGACAGTAGTTACGGATATACGGGACTTTATATTTATTGTCGTGATAGTGACCGCCCTAAACTGGTTAGTCGGGTATCTCACGGACCGCAAAAAGGGCAAACCGTATCAGCACAAAAAGACAATGCAGGCCGTTAAAGAGCTTTTTCTAACGAGCGCGATATTGTTTTTTGTTGCCCTTACTTGTAATATGCTGGAACCGGGCATTGATTATCGGATATTGATTAGAGGTCTCACGGGTATATTCCTTATTATATATGCGAAGAATATAACCAAGAACCTACGCATTATCCAGCCGTCCAATGAATTTATAAAGGTATTGAATAGTATTGCCAACAGCAAGTATTTCGGCCTTAAAAAGAAGATTGAGGACGGCGAATTTGAAATGCCCTTAAAAGAAAAGGAGAAAGAAGATGGCGGACAGCGGTAAGTTAGTACCGTTCATCCTGCAGTGGGAGGGCGGTTTCGTTAATGACCCCGATGATTTGGGGGGTGCAACCAACAAGGGCATAACTATGGGTACGTTTACCGAGTACAGACGGAAAAAGGGGCTGGGCGCCCCTACCGTCAAGGACTTGAAAAACATATCCGATGCCGAATGGCACGATGTTTTCAAGTCCCTGTACTGGGACAGGTGGAAAGCTGATGAGATTAAAAGCCAGGCAGTAGCCAATATCTTAGTTGACTGGGTTTGGGCTTCGGGTTCGCACGGTATAAAGCGCCCACAACGTCTTTTGGGGGTCAAGGCGGACGGTATCGTAGGTAAGCAGACCATTGCAGCCCTTAATGCTATGGACGCAGCTACGCTCTTTAAAATGATTAAGGGCGACAGGGTAAAGTTCATAGACGAAATATGCAAGGCGAGACCCAAAAACGAGAAATACCGTAAAGGGTGGATGAACCGTATTAGCGCGATACGCTATGAATAGGCTACAAAAGGTAATTACAGGCTTTGCAGTCCTTATGGTGCTGTCTGGTGCCATAACCAGGATGGTAGACACCATAAGGAAGCAAAGGGCCGAAATAGGACGTTTGGAACGTAATGTCGAGGCGATGAACGATGCGCAAATAGAGTATAGAACAAAGCTCGGGGATGCGGCGGTGAAGCGTAAGGCGTTGGAGATGTCGTACAAGGAGCTGAAGAAGACGAACGCAGACCTATATAAAGAGGTGGACGCGCTTAATGTCCGGGTGAAAGATGCGTTATCGGTGACCCGTACCGTTACCAGGACCGTAATAAAGGAGGTGGTACGTACCGATACGGTAACCGGGGAGCTTACAGCCGAATACCGGGACACATGGAATACGATACAGGCAAGGGTTAAGCGGGATAGCACGGAATTAAGCTACCAAGGCAGGGACACGATAACGGGTGTTATCACAGTCCGGAAGAAAAGATTCCTGTTTTTCAGATGGGGGGTCAAGGCTATAGAGCATGACATATCGAACAAAAACCCCAAATCAAAGATAGATACAGACATAGTGGTAAGGTTAAAGTAATTGGGAAAAGGAGGGCTGCTAACAGCTCTCCTTTTTTTTGTTAACATTCTTTAGACACAGCTGCACAGTAAAAAATCTCTACTGTGCAGGTCTCTGTGCAGTCTAACTCC
>ENA-OYXQ01000523-OYXQ01000523.1-human-gut-metagenome-genome-assembly--contig:-NODE-523-length-16897-cov-5.975894_pt1 | contig 16897 bp, 8 predicted proteins | sample MGYA00243974_ERZ653430 | MGnify/ENA primary metagenome ERZ653430 (study PRJEB26926, sample SAMN06164997) | human gut metagenome | biome: ENVO:00009003; feature: ENVO:2100002; material: ENVO:00002003...
ATCTACACCCTAGAGTTCGTCGGCAGCGTCAGATGTGTATAAGAGACAGCATTTCATCTGTAAACTTTAAAATATCACATTTTTAATTTGCTTTTGTGATGTCGTTTTTTTACTTTTGTAATCCAATAAATAACATGTACAATTGTAATAACACATAAACCATGAGTATAAAAGACAGGTTCAAAATGGTTATGGACCGGGAGAAACTGACAGCAGGAGCTTTTGCCGAGAGTATCGGCGTGGCCCAAGCCACCATTTCTCACATCTTGGGTCCGCGTAACAAATATCCAAGTACGGAAGTCATTCTCCGATTGCATCAACGATACAACGACATAAACTTGGAGTGGCTGCTTACCGGAAAAGGTAATATGAGTAATAATCCGGATTCACCCGAAAACGATGGATTCGACTATCCTTTATTCGCCGAGAATCCGGAAAATCTGTCCAACGGGCCGGAAGAATCTAAAAATCGCAAGGAAATTGCATTAGAGACAGCCCTAAAATCGCCTAAAGAGATTGTAAAACAAGAGATTATCTACAAAGAAAGACCTCCCAGAAAAATCACAGAAATAAGAATTTTCTTTGATGACAATACCTACGAGACTTTCAAACCGGAAAATTAAGGAATGAGAATGGAAATAGACTAACGCCCCGGCATAAAAAAGAAACGGGTTCATTTTATTCTGCACTCGGTTTACACTATCTTTGCACCCGAAAGAAGAACATCCCTCTTTATAGATATGAAAAAGTATATTTTAGATCTGACAGTGACAGAGAACCTCCGCTTGCATGCCAACTATGTGTTGTTGAAGCTGACTTCTCCGTCCCCACTTCCGGAAATGCTTCCGGGACAATTTGCAGAGATTCGCGTGGACGGCTCGCCTACCACTTTTTTGCGCCGCCCCATCTCCATCAATTATGTAGATAGACAACGGAACGAAGTATGGTTCTTAATCCAACTCGTAGGTGACGGAACCAAGCGATTAGGCGAAGCAAAAGCAGGCGACATAATCAATGTAGTGCTTCCGCTGGGAAACTGCTTCACAATGCCTGAAAAAGCCTCAGACAAGCTCTTATTGGTAGGTGGAGGTGTAGGTACAGCTCCTATGTTATATTTAGGCGAACAGCTCGCCAAGAAAGGTTGCAAGCCAACATTCCTGCTGGGTGCCAGAAGTGACAAAGATTTGCTTCAATTGGAACAATTTGCCGCCTATGGCGAGGTGTATACCACCACCGAAGATGGCAGCCACGGAGAGAAGGGATACGTAACACAACACTCCATATTAAATAAGGTGTGCTTTGAGCAGATATATACTTGCGGCCCCAAACCGATGATGATGGCAGTAGCAAAGTATGCCAAAAGTAAAGGCATCAGTTGCGAAGTATCTTTGGAAAATATGATGGCGTGTGGCATAGGCGCTTGTCTATGCTGTGTAGAAAATACCACGGAAGGTCATTTGTGCGTATGTAAAGAAGGTCCGGTTTTTAATATAAACAAACTATTATGGCAGATTTAAGTGTAAATATTGGTGAATTACAAATGAATAATCCGGTGATGACTGCATCCGGAACATTCGGATATGGTGAAGAATTCGCCGATTTCATCGAACTATCGCGAATAGGCGGTATTATTGTAAAGGGAACCACTCTTCACAAACGTGAAGGCAATCCATATCCGCGCATGGCAGAGACTCCTTCGGGTATGTTAAACGCTGTGGGACTGCAAAATAAGGGTGTTCATTACTTTGTTGAACACATCTATCCCCGCATCAAGGACATTCAGACCAACATGATTGTGAATGTTTCGGGTTCTGCCATCGAAGACTATGCCGAAACAGCCGCAATCATTAATGAACTTGACAAAATTCCTGCCATAGAATTGAACATCTCTTGCCCCAACGTGAAGCAAGGAGGAATGGCATTCGGTGTTACCGCCAAGGGCGCCGAAGAAGTGGTGAAAGCCGTGCGCTCAGTTTACAAAAAGACACTTATCGTAAAGCTCTCCCCGAACGTTACCGACATCACTGAAATAGCCCGCGCAGCCGAAAATGGCGGTGCAGACAGTGTTTCCCTCATCAATACCCTGCTGGGAATGGCTATAGACGCGGAACGCAGGCGTCCGATACTCTCCACTGTAACCGGTGGCATGTCCGGTGCGGCCGTGAAACCCATTGCCTTACGTATGGTATGGCAAGTAGCCAAAGCGGTAAAAATCCCCGTCATAGGCTTGGGAGGTATCATGAACTGGAAAGATGCTGTGGAATTCATGCTTGCAGGTGCCTCTGCCATCCAGATTGGTACGGCAAACTTCATTGATCCGGCGGTTACAGTGAAAGTGGTAGAAGGAATAAATGACTATCTTGACAGACACGGTTATCAGTCTATAAAGGATATTATCGGTGCACTCGAGGTATAAAGAATAACAAGAGATTGCCATTCGCAATATATATTCATAAAAAAGGACATTCATTGACGAATGTCCTTTTTCTTTTTATTTACATCAGTAAACTTACTCTCCCAACAAATCCGGACGCAATCTACGGGTCCTTTCCAACGACTGTTGCAGCTCCCATTCCTTAATCTTGGCCTCATGTCCGGAGAGTAAAATATCCGGAACCTTCCATCCATTGTAATCAGCGGGACGTGTATAGACCGGTGCGGCCAGCAGATTGTCCTGAAAAGAATCTGAAAGTGCAGACTGCTCATCGGAAATCACTCCCGGAATGATACGGACGATGGCATCTGCCATGACAGCCGCCGCCAGTTCTCCGCCAGTCAACACATAGTCGCCGATACTGATTTCCTTGGTGATGAGATGCTCGCGAATCCGGTAATCTATCCCTTTGAAATGCCCGCAGAGAATGATGAGATTCTGGGCAAGGGAAAGAGTATTTGCCATCGGCTGATTGAACTGCTCACCATCGGGGGTCGTAAAGATAACCTCGTCGTAATCCCGCTCGGCCTTCAAGGCGTTGATACACCGCTCTATCGGCTCTATCTTCATGACCATTCCGGCAAAGCCGCCAAACGGATAATCGTCTACACGACGGTACTTATCTTCCGTATAATCACGAAGATTATGGATATGTATCTCTGCAAGCCCTTTATTTTGAGCACGTTTCATAATGGAGCAGTTAAAGAATCCCTCAATCATCTCCGGCAAAACTGTGATAATGTCAATGCGCATATAACTTTATTTTAGCTATTTCAAGCTGCAAAAGTACAAATATTCGGGGAGAAACCCGTATTTTTGCGTTCAAACAATCCGAAAACCCTATGACTGTAAAAGAAAAAATAGACCAGCTCCGTGCGGAATTACACCAGCACAACTACAATTATTATGTGCTGAATGCTCCTGAAATATCCGACAAGGAGTTTGACGACCTGATGCGCGAGCTACAAGACTTAGAGAAAGAACATCCTGAATACCAAGATGATAATTCGCCCACGATGCGTGTAGGGAGTGATTTGAATAAGAACTTCACACAAGTGGCACACAAATATCCCATGCTTTCATTGGGAAACACCTATTCTGAAAACGAAGTGACCGACTTTTACGAACGGGTAAAGAAAGCGTTGAATGAGGATTTTGAAATCTGCTGCGAGCTGAAGTATGACGGTACTTCCATCTCGCTGACTTACGAGGATGGCAAACTGGTGCGTGCCGTCACCCGTGGCGACGGCGAAAAGGGCGATGACGTGACGGACAATGTAAAGACAATCCGAACGATTCCACTGGTCCTCCATGGGGATTATCCTAAATCATTCGAAATCAGAGGGGAAATCCTGATGCCCTGGGTGGTTTTCGAAGAACTGAACCGGGAAAAAGAAGCACGTGAGGAACCGCTTTTCGCCAATCCGCGCAACGCTGCTTCCGGTACCTTGAAGTTGCAGAATTCCACCATCGTAGCATCCAGAAAGCTGGATGCTTATCTCTACTATCTATTGGGAGAGGAATTGCCCTGCGACGGCCATTACGAGAATCTGCAAGCCGCCGCCAGCTGGGGATTTAAAACATCAGAGCACACCAGAAAAGCTCACAGCCTGGAGGAAGTCTTCGAATACATCAATTATTGGGACACGGAGCGTAAGAACCTTCCGGTAGCTACTGATGGTATTGTACTAAAAGTCAACAGCTTGAGACAACAAAAGAATTTGGGATTCACAGCCAAGTCCCCCCGGTGGGCCATCGCATACAAATTCCAGGCAGAACGTGCACTGACACGCTTGAATAGGGTTACCTACCAAGTAGGACGTACCGGCGCAGTCACTCCGGTTGCCAATCTGGACCCCGTACAACTGTCCGGCACCATTGTGAAACGTGCCTCCCTGCACAATGCAGATATTATCGAGGGGCTGGACCTGTATATAGGCGACATGGTGTATGTGGAAAAAGGCGGTGAAATCATCCCCAAAATAACCGGTGTCGATAAGGATGCCCGCAGTATGCTTATCGGTGAAAAAGTGAAGTTCATCACCCATTGTCCCGAATGCGGCAGCAAACTGATACGTTTTGAAGGAGAAGCAGCCCACTATTGCCCCAATGAAACCGCTTGTCCTCCGCAGATTAAAGGGAAAATAGAGCATTTCATCAGCCGCAAAGCCATGAATATAGACGGACTGGGACCTGAAACAGTAGATATGTTCTACCGATTGGGACTGATAAAGGATACTGCAGATTTATACCAGCTCAAAACCGATGACATCAAGAACCTGGAACGGATGGGCGAAAAATCGGCAGAAAACATAGTCAACGGTATTGCGGCAAGTAAAGAAGTGCCATTCGAAAGAGTACTCTTTGCACTGGGCATACGCTTCGTGGGAGAAACGGTTGCCAAGAAGATAGCCAAGTCCTTTACGGACATCGAAGAACTGGAAAACGCAGACCTCGAAAAGCTGAAAAACATCGATGAAATCGGTGAAAAAATAGCGCAGAGCATTATAACCTACTTCTCCAATCCTGCCAACAGAGAGCTGGTGGAACGGCTGAAATCGAACGGTCTGCAACTCCACCGGACGGAAGAAGACCTCAGCGGATACACCGACAAACTGGCGGGCCAGTCCATTGTCATCAGCGGCGTATTCACCCACCACTCACGGGACGAATACAAAGAGATGATTGAAAAGAACGGTGGGAAAAACGTCGGCAGTATCTCCTCCAAAACCAGCTTTATCCTGGCCGGAGAAAATATGGGACCTGCCAAACTGGAGAAAGCGCAGAAACTGGGGGTAAAGATTATGAGCGAAGATGAGTTTTTGGCATTGCTATCCTAACAAATTTCCACAAAAAGCTTTTTTATGGCTTATATTTGTAGGGTAAATCGAAAAAATTCGTACTTTTGCGAGTCATTTAATTAGAGATTACTTTATAATACTCATGATACAGACAAGATTGAAAGGAATGGGGGTAGCGCTGATTACTCCATTTAAAGAGGATGAAAGCGTTGATTACGATGCGTTGATGCGTTTGGTAGACTATCAACTTCAAAACAATACCGACTTTTTATGTGTGCTCGGCACCACGGCAGAAACTCCGACTCTGACTGAAGAAGAGAAAAAGAAAATCAAGAAAATGGTCATCGAGCGAGTGAACGGAAGAATTCCTATCCTGCTGGGCGTAGGTGGAAACAACACCCGGGCCATAGTGGAAACACTGAAAAATGACGATTTCACCGGAGTAGATGCCATTCTCTCCGTTGTTCCATATTATAACAAGCCCTCACAAGAAGGTATATATCAGCATTATAAGGCCATTTCTGAAGCAACGGATTTGCCGATTGTGCTTTATAATGTCCCCGGTCGTACCGGCGTGAACATGAAGGCAGAAACAACCCTGCGCATTGCACGTGATTTCAAGAATGTGATAGCCGTCAAAGAAGCTTCGGGCGACATCACGCAGATGGATGACATCATCAAAAACAAACCGGCCAATTTCGACGTTATTTCGGGCGATGACGGCATCACCTTCCCTCTGATTACCCTGGGGGCCGTCGGCATTATCTCGGTCATCGGAAACGCGTTCCCACGTGAGTTCAGCCGTATGGTACGTCTGGCACTGCAAGGGGACTATGCCAATGCATTGACCATTCACCACAAATTTGCCGAATTATTCAAGCTTCTGTTTGTAGACGGCAACCCTGCCGGAGTAAAAGCCATGCTGAATGTAATGGGAATGATTGAGAACAAGCTCCGCCTGCCATTGGTGCCGACCAGAATCACTACTTTCGAAGCCATGCGCAAGATTCTGGATGAATTGAACATCAAATGCTAAGGTCTTATACCGCCCCTATAGGATATTAATTTCCAGTATACAACATATTAATATCAGATATGCAAGGAGTTAATTTTGTGGAAACACGGAATTAACTCCTTCTTTTTTTCCTATGTGACTATATTTATCAGTACAATAATCCCAAAACAGTCTACTGATTACGTTATAAAGCAAAAAGACATCTGGTTAAATCGAGAAAAAGACATCTCTAGCTCAATCAAGACAAGACTATTATTTCAGCTAATCTATTAGTTCACAACACTGAACACTTTGTTTCAGCAGAGAAAAACACTTTGTTTTTATATGATGGAACAAAGTGTTCTGTCAAGGGAAACAAAGTGTTCTCCATAATGAAACAAAGTGTTTAGTTAAGGGAAACAGTTTGTTTCATTATAGAGAACACGCGCCAGTGCCATACAAGGGGAGAACATCAACTATATGCCATTGCTGTAAAAACAAAGAACCTCCGCAAGAAAACTTGCGGAGGTTCTTTGTGATCGCGACAGGATTCAAACCTGTAACCGGCTGATCCGTAGTCAGCTACTCTATTCAGTTGAGCTACGCGGCCTCTTTGTTTAACGGGTGCAAAGATACGTACTTTTTCCGAATTAGCAAACGATATACAAACTTTTTTTGAAGAAATTTATTCGACAAAGCGATAATTAAACAACTGCCAGCCGATGGTCATCCCCACATTCCACTCCCTTCTCGGTGAGCTATAATGATTTACATAAGCAGAGATGGCTCCGAAGGGCAAATGACAAATAACAGAAACTTCTCCCATATACTCAAAGCGGGAGAATGCTTTTCCATAATATGCTTTATTCAATGCATTCTTTTTTATCGGAAAAATCGGTGTAAAGCCATAAAATTCTGTCCGGAACTGGAACATGTCGTTCAAAACATATATGGGTTTGATACCGGCAGCCACATACTGGTTGGCACGAAAAGCTTCATTGTACATCAGTTTACTATGCGGAGTCGGTGCAAATTCTCCTGCCTGCATCATGGTTGCCGTATAATTCTCAGAGAAATTCTTCGATGAATACAGTGCTTCTGCCATCCATCCCAGGGTGAATTTCGGCCCCATCGTGTGATATGCCTCTTTCATATAAGAGATTTGTAACCATGATTGCCGCTCTTGCGGAGAAGGACTGTACCCTTCTTGCGGATTCCCCGGTTCAAATCTTTCCCTCCCGGTAAATACCTGGGCTATCAGTTTCTCCAGATAACCTTTTGTCGCGTATTGCCGCGTATTTAGGGTGCTCCCATAGAAACCGATGGAACCTCCCAAAAGTTTGTAGGTACTTCTGTCCGAACGGTCCTTATCGAAATCTATTACACTGGATTGAAAGTAGTTATCTTCCAGTTGGCCATATCCCAGACTGAACTCCGCACGCTTATTGGCCAAAAACGGCAAGGCAACCATCAACTTCACAAAACGTTCGTCCTTTGAATTGAATGAAGGTTTGTCATTCCTGGAAAACAGCTTGTCCTTCTTGTAGTAATCGAAGGTACTGATTGAAGCAATAAAACGAAAGGACGTAGGTATGTTGGTAGGCAAATCAATCTTACCCATCAACTGGGCATTATTATAAATCTTACCCAACTGACCGTCAAAAGTGATTTCCTTGGAATAATAATTCAAGTTCTGATATCCTATTCCCAAATAGATTTGATTTGAGCTCGTGGTAGAGACACTGCCCCCCAGACGCACGGAAAAATTATCCTCCATCTTCACCTTCAAATGCAGCTCATACAAATCGGATTCCGAATCATACACAGCATGAGGAACTATTTCCGAAATCATATTATCTGCCAGCAAACGAAAATACCCGCGCTTCAAGTCTTCATAAGTAAAGACTTCATGCTCTTCATCATGGAACTCTTTTTTGATGTAGGCTTGCTGTTGGGCATTCGCCCCTTCAATAATAATATCCCGAAAACGGAATTGAGGCAGGTTACTCCGGAAGACAAGGCGCCTCAAACGCACATTATCAGCATTCACCCTACGGTGAACACGGCTTTTGATGGAATCCATCATATTAAGAGTACGGTTGTAGCCTATATCGTGCAATTCCTGCAGACGGTCAAAATCCAGCAGGTTGACATCATCGTACTTGAAGGTCATGACTATGCCCAATGAGTCCGGAATGGAATAATCGGTCTTCTGCATAATCATATTCTCCAATTGGCTCATCAGGTCATTCTCCTTCGGCTTACCGGGATTTGCCGCCACCACACTGCCAATGATGACATCCGGATGAAAATCCTCCCGCATCACATCCGTAGGGAAATTATTGTAAATGCCGCCATCATAAGCAAGCGTACTGTCTATTTCTATCGGTTTGAAGACAAATGGAAAGCTCATGGAAGCACGTACCGCATCTCCCAAATCCCCCTTACTCAATACCAATGGCTTTTTATTGTACACATCGGATGCTATACAGCGAAAAGGAACAAACAGTTTGTTGAAATTACCGCCACATGCAGCCGTAGCACGTGCAAACAATTCCACAAATACCAGGTTCATCTGTATGGGGTTGACCATGCTTGTGGGAAGTATCTGGGGCTTTATATGCAGCGAGTCCCTAAAAGCAAAACGGATATTAAAAAATTCCGGTGAAGGACGATTCTTCTTAAAATAATACTCGTATTTAGGCTCCACTTTGCCCGAATACCAACGCTTAAAGTCGGGAGAGCGCAACAGCGCCTCCATATCGTCCGGGGAATACCCCATAGCATACAGAGAACCGATGATAGCTCCCATAGAGGTTCCGGTTATATAATCAATGGGGATATTATTCTCTTCCAAAGCCCGGATAATGCCTATATGAGTCATGCCTTTTGCTCCACCGCCACTCAGTACAAGCCCCACTTTCTGAGCTTGTAAAATAAAGCCACATAGAAGAAACGAAAAAAACAATAAAACTCTTTTCATAACTATGCTATTCCGAGTAAGATAAATGTTCATTGCCCCAAATATAAACAATAGTTTCTAAAAATGCCGTATTCAACGAAGAAAATCACACCCTAATTGGTGAAAATGAATAAAAAAAGGGTATTGCGACTCCGAAGAATCACAATACCCTTGCATATATTAAATGCAAATTTAAAGGGGCTTATTTTATCAGGTCAATGCTTCTCTTGACAAAGTTGTTCAAAGCTTCACCTTTCAACATACCATTCTGCAGCAGTGCCAAATCTATCAGTTGACGGACAACCTTATTCTTGGCAGCATAATCGGCGAAGATGCCTTCTTTCTGTGTTTTCAGTTCGTCCCACTTCTTATCCAGCTCATTCACTTTATCCTTTTCGGCAGTCGGTATATCCTCATCTTTCTTGCCTTCCTGCTTCTTTTTCAGGTCAGTACGCTGCTTGTTCACTTCATCCATCTCTGCCTGAACCGGAGCAACGGCAGCAGCACATTCCTTATCTTCATCTGCCAGAACTTCTTTTACCAGCTTATGGTCTGAATTCAATACCAGGTTAAACATATCCGGCATTTCGCCATAGAAGCTCATTCCAGCCTGGATATTCGCCATTTCCTTCATACGGCGCATGTACTCGCTCTGAGTTATCATGATAGGAGTGGCATTTTCGCCCAAAGCCTGCGCCGTGATGTTGAACTCCGTCTTATCCATCTTGGGCAACTGGCTCTTGAAGATGGAAGAAAGAACTTCCTGCTTGCCGGCTTCCAACGCTTCGTTCTTCTTGTCTTCCTTGACAATCAGATTATCAATAATATCGCTGTCTACACGAGTGAAGCGAACCTTTTCGAACTTCTGTTCCAACATGCTCACCACCGCAATGTCCAGCTGTCCATCCATCAACAGCACATTGTATCCTTTATTCGTAGCGGCCTCTATGTAGCTGTATTGTTCATCTTTATTGTTGGCATACAGATAAATCAGATTTCCATCCTTATCCGTCTGGTTATCTTTAATCAACGTCTTATACTCTTCGAAAGTATAATATTTGCTGTCTGTATCGGTGAAAAGGGCAAAATCCTTGGCTCTATCATAGAAATCTTCCTGCGTAAGCATTCCGTAGTTGATGAAGATTTTCAAGTCATTCCACTTTTCCTCAAACTGTTTACGGTCATTCTTGAAGATAGACTGCAAACGGTCTGACACCTTCTTCGTGATATATGTAGAAATCTTCTTCACGTTGGCATCGCTCTGCAAATAAGAACGGGAAACGTTCAATGGAATGTCCGGTGAATCGAGCACACCATGCAGCAGGGTCAAGAAGTCGGGAACAATACCTTCCACCGAATCCGTCACATATACCTGGTTGCAATAGAGCTGAATCTTATTCTTGTTCAACTCGATGTTGCTCTTCACTTTGGGGAAGTACAGAATACCGGTAAGGTGGAACGGATAATCCACATTCAGATGAATCCAGAATAAAGGTTCGTCGGACATAGGATAAAGGTCACGGTAGAACTTCTTGTAATCTTCATCTTTCAATTCGCTGGGTTTCAGCGTCCACAACGGGTTGGAGTCATTGATGATATTATCCTCGGCAGTTTCAACCTGCTTGCCGTCTTTCCATTCTTTCTTCTTGCCGAATGCAACCGGGATAGGGAGGAAGCTGCAATACTTCTTCAACAAAGAGGAAATGCGCGCTTCTTCAAGGAATTCCTTGCAGTCATCGTCTATGTAAAGAACGATATCCGTACCACGTTCTGCCTTATCAGTGTCTTCAATCGTAAACTCCGGACTGCCATCGCATGTCCACTTTACAGCCTGGGCGCCTTCCCGATAGGATTTAGTGATGATTTCGACTTTCTTGGCAACCATAAAAGCCGAATAGAAACCCAATCCAAAATGGCCGATGATGGCGTTGGCATCGTTTTTATATTTCTCAAGGAAGTCATTGGCGCCAGAGAAAGCTATCTGGTTAATATACTTGTCTATTTCTTCAGCCGTAAGACCTATACCATGGTCGGACACCGTAATGGTATCTTTTCCCAGCGAGACATGTACGGTTAAATCGCCAACTTCACCCTTGAACTCACCGATAGAGGAGAGTGTTTTCAGCTTCTGTGTAGCATCAACCGCATTAGAAACCAACTCACGGAGAAAAATTTCATGATCACTATACAAGAACTTTTTAATGACGGGGAAGATATTCTCAGTAGTTACCCCAATATTACCTTTTTGCATACTACATTTATATTTTTTAGATTTATATTTTTAATTATTCCGGCAGATATAGCACAAAAAAAATGCCAGCCCATAAGGACTGACATTTTGACGGTTTTTATAAAGAACAGCTTATGCCTTCTTGATGCTCAGCTCGTCTTTTTCTTTGTCTACTGATACGTTTACCGTATCACCCGGCTGTAACTCCGCCGCCACTATCAGCCCGGAAAGTCCATCCTCCAAGTGGTTCTGAATAGCACGCTTCAATGGACGCGCACCAAACTGTACATCGTACCCTTTCGAAGCAAGGAATGTCTTTGCATCATCCTCCACAACCAGCTTGTAACCAATTGCTTCAACCCGTTCGTACAAGCCTTTCAGCTCAATGTCCACAATCTTTGTGATGGCCTCCAAGGAGAGCTGGTCGAAAGTAATGATTTCATCCAAACGATTCAAAAATTCAGGAGCAAAGGTCTTGTTCAGAGCCTTTTGTATCACGCTGCGCGAATGTTCATTGTCATCCGTGCGGTTTTGCGCCGCAAAACCTACGCCACGGCCAAACTCCTTCAACTGCCGCGTACCGATATTGGAGGTCATAATGATAACCGTATTCTTGAAATCAATGGTTCTGCCATAATTGTCAGTCAAACGGCCTTCATCCAGTACCTGGAGCAAGATGTTGAATACGTCCGGATGGGCTTTCTCAATTTCATCCAACAAGACAATGGAATACGGCTTGCGACGAACCTTTTCGGTCAACTGGCCGCCTTCCTCATAGCCCACATATCCCGGAGCGGCACCAATCATACGAGATACGGTGTATTTCTCCATATACTCGCTCATATCGATACGTATCAAGGCATCGGCAGAGCCAAACATATATTTTGCCAATTGCTTTGCCAAATGCGTCTTACCCACACCAGTAGGGCCAAGGAACATAAAGGTTCCGATGGGATGGTTCGGGTCTTTCAACCCTACACGGCTACGCAAGATTGCTTTGGTAAGTTTCTCTATCGCAGCATCTTGAGCTATCACCTTCGCCTGTAGTTCTTCCTTCATTCCGGCCAGTTTAAGTCCTTCTGCCTGCGCCATGCGCTGTACGGGTACACCGGACATCATTGAAATAACATTGGCTATTTCCTCTTCACCTACCGTTTGGCGGTCATCCTTCAAACGGGCTTCCCACTCAACCTTCATCTCCTCCAAGCGGACAGAAAGTTCCTTCTCACGGTCGCGGTAGCTGGCAGCCAGCTCAAAATTCTGTGACTTTACAGCTTCAGCCTTCAGGCTACGTGCCTCTTCAATCAGCTTTTCCTGTTCCTCAATTTCTTTCGGAACATTAATATTCGTCAAATGCACACGCGAACCCGCCTCGTCCAAAGCATCAATAGCTTTATCCGGGAAGTTGCGGTCGGTTATATAGCGTGCTGACAACTTGACACATGCTTCCAGGGCTTCATCCGTGTAGCTCACGTTATGATGGTCTTCATACTTCTCCTTGATATTCTTCAATATCTGAAGCGTTTCTTCAGCTGTGGTAGGCTCTACAATCACCTTTTGGAAACGACGTTCCAAAGCACCGTCTTTCTCGATATTCTTTCTGTATTCATCGAGAGTGGTAGCTCCAATACACTGGATTTCACCACGCGCTAAAGCTGGTTTCAGCATATTGGCAGCATCCATGGAACCGGCAGCAGCACCGGCACCTACAATCGTATGGATTTCATCGATGAAAAGGATGACATTCGGATTTTTCTGCAACTCGTTGATGATAGAGCGGATACGTTCCTCAAACTGACCACGGTATTTTGTTCCCGCCACCACAGAGGCCATATCAAGCATCACCACGCGCTTTTCAAACAAAATGCGCGAAACTTTCTTTTGCACAATACGCAATGCCAAACCCTCTACGATGGCAGATTTTCCGACTCCAGGTTCACCGATAAGCACCGGATTGTTCTTCTTACGGCGGCTCAAGATTTGCGCCAGACGTTCAATCTCGCGTTCGCGACCCACAACCGGGTCCAGCTTGCCTTCTTCGGCAGCCCGCGTCATGTCTACGCCGAAATTGTCCAGCACAGGAGTATCATTGGACGGCTTTCTGGATGCAGCCTGTGCAGCCGAAGCCGAACCAGCTCCCCCAGTACGGGAGGAGCGGGACATATTCATATCTTCTTCATCCTCTTCATCATCCTCGGTGAATCCCATTCCCGCATTCGGATTGGTCGATTTCATCGAAAGCTGTTCAAATACAGCCTGATAATCCATCCGGTGTTCTTCCAAAACAGTTGCAGCAAGATTGTCGCCATCTTTCAAGATAGCCAGCAATACATGTTCCGTATCGGCAGTTGCACTTTTCAGCAAACGCGCTTCAAGCATACACATCTTCAATATCTTAGCCGTCATCGGGGACAAGGGCACTTCAGCGTCCGGCAAGAGAGTATCGTCCTCGGCATCCTTTAGGAAACCCTCCAGACGACTTTTTACTCGTTTTAAATCTATATCAAGTTTCAACAATATTTCAATAGCTTTTCCTCCGCCATCACGCAGCATGCCGAGCAGAAGGTGTTCCGGACCAATATAGCGATTTCTCAATCGATTGGCTTCTTCCTTGCTATAAGTAATTATGTCTGAAACTCTTTGTGAAAATTGATTGTTCATATTTTATAATTCTCCTCAATTAAAAAGGTTATCCACGACAAAGATACGCATTTATTAATTCAGCGTATCATATTTAACTGATTTAATAGTATACAAATCCCGTGCCATAAATTTCAAATCTGTTTTTCCACTTTATACCTTATATATTAATAGCAATTTGGTGAGGAATGGAGGGAGTACTTCCATATTTATGTTGCAGGCAACAAAGTTTATGGAGGAAAACTTTTGTATATCGTAAAAAAGCAGTACTTTAGCGTGGTTTTTCACGAACCCGAAAATGTATAATTAATAATCTTTTTAAATGCTTGAACAAGACAGAATTATAAAGATTAACATCGAGGAGGAAATGAAGTCATCGTACATTGACTACTCTATGTCGGTCATTGTTTCACGTGCCCTTCCGGATGTTAGAGATGGTTTTAAACCCGTTCACCGAAGAATTCTTTTCGGAATGATGGGATTAGGAAATACCTCCGACAAACCTTATAAAAAATCAGCCAGAGTTGTAGGTGAAGTATTAGGTAAATATCACCCTCATGGCGACTTGTCCGTTTACGGAGCTCTTGTACGTATGGCTCAGCCTTGGGCAATGCGTTACATGTTGGTAGATGGACAAGGTAACTACGGTTCAGTAGACGGTGACAGTGCTGCTGCCATGCGTTATACAGAGTGTCGTTTGCGAAAAATTGGTGAAGACATGATGACAGACCTTGAGAAAGAGACTGTTGACATGCAGAACAATTTCGATGACTCTTTGCAAGAGCCTACCGTCATGCCGGCCCGTATTCCGAATCTTTTGGTAAATGGTGCATCTGGTATTGCCGTAGGTATGGCTACCAATATGCCGACCCATAATCTATCTGAGGTTATTGACGCTTGTATTGCATACATTGAAAACAATGACATCGATATAGAAGAGCTGATGACGTATGTCAAAGCTCCTGATTTCCCGACCGGAGGCTATATATACGGTATGAGCGGTGTTCGCGAAGCCTATCTCACGGGACGCGGACGTGTCATAATGCGTGCTAGAGCCGAAATTGAGACTGGTTCGACGCACGATAAAATCGTTGTGACAGAAATTCCCTATGGTGTCAACAAAGCTGAATTGATTAAGAATATAGCCGATCTGGCCAACGAAAAGAAAATTGAAGGTATTGCCAATGCTAATGACGAATCCGACCGTGAAGGTATGCGTATCGTTATTGATGTAAAACGTGATGCAAATGCCAGCATTGTACTCAACAAGCTCTACAAGATGACAATGCTGCAGACATCTTTTGGTGTGAACAATGTTGCATTGGTACATGGCCGTCCACGTCTGTTGAATCTGAAGGATTTGATAAAATACTTCGTTGAGCACAGACACGACGTAGTCATCCGCCGTACTCAGTATGATTTGCGCAAGGCCAAAGAACGTGCACATATTCTGGAAGGATTAATCATTGCATCTGATAATATCGACGAAGTAATCAAGATTATCCGTGCTGCTAAAACACCGAATGATGCTATATCAGGTTTGATGGAGCGCTTCCAACTCACTGAAATTCAGTCACGTGCTATTGTTGAAATGCGTTTGCGCCAGCTCACAGGATTGATGCAAGACCAGCTGCACGCCGAATATGAGGAAATTCAGAAGCAGATTGCTTATTTGGAAGAAATCCTTGTCAATGACGAACTCTGCCGCAAAGTCATTAAAGATGAACTGATTGAAGTAAAAGAGAAGTATGGTGACGAACGTCGCTCGGAAATTGTCTATTCATCAGAAGAATTCAATCCGGAAGACTTCTATGCAGATGATGAAATGATTATCACCATCTCGCACATGGGATACATCAAACGCACACCGCTGAGCGAATTCCGTGCGCAAAACCGTGGTGGGGTAGGCTCCAAAGGTACCGAAACCCGCGATGCAGACTTTGTAGAGCATATTTATCCTGCAACCATGCATAATACCATGATGTTCTTTACACAGAAAGGTAAGTGTTACTGGCTGAAGGTATACGAAATCCCCGAAGGTACTAAGAATTCGAAAGGTCGTGCCATCCAGAATTTGTTGAATATCGACTCTGACGATGCTGTAAACGCCTATTTGCGTGTGAAGAATCTGAACGACCAAGAGTTTATCAACAGCCATTATGTATTGTTCTGTACTAAGAATGGCGTCATTAAGAAAACATTGCTTGAGCAGTATTCACGTCCTCGCCAAAATGGTGTAAATGCTATCACTATCCGTGAAGACGACCGTGTAATCGAAGTGCGTATGACAAACGGCGACAATGAAATCATCATTGCCAACCGTAACGGACGTGCCATTCGTTTCCATGAAAGTGCTGTGCGCGTTATGGGACGTACAGCCACCGGTGTACGTGGTATGACATTGGATGAAGACGGTCAAGACGAAGTAGTAGGTATGATATGCATCAAAGATCCTGAGGCGGAAACAATTATGGTTGTATCGGAACAAGGATATGGCAAACGTTCGGATATTGAAGATTATCGCAAGACCAATCGTGGAGGTAAAGGTGTGAAAACAATGAATATCACCGATAAAACGGGTAAATTAGTAACTATCAAGTCTGTTACAGATGAAAATGACTTGATGATTATTAATAAATCCGGTATTACCATCCGTCTGAAAGTCGCCGATGTTCGTATCATGGGACGTGCTACACAAGGTGTGCGTCTAATCAACCTTGAGAAACGTAATGACGAAATCGGCTCTGTATGTAAAGTCACTTCAGAAAATGAAGAGGAACTTATAGAGGCTGTCTCTTATACACATCTCCGAGCCCACGAGACTGCAGCTAATCTC
>ENA-OYXQ01000554-OYXQ01000554.1-human-gut-metagenome-genome-assembly--contig:-NODE-554-length-16020-cov-4.331475_pt1 | contig 16020 bp, 16 predicted proteins | sample MGYA00243974_ERZ653430 | MGnify/ENA primary metagenome ERZ653430 (study PRJEB26926, sample SAMN06164997) | human gut metagenome | biome: ENVO:00009003; feature: ENVO:2100002; material: ENVO:00002003...
ACGGCCACATCGGCTTCAACGAGCCGGGCGAGGCCTTTGAGCTGGAGACCCACTGTGTGGACCTGACCCAGGAGACCATCGAGGCCAACAAGCGCTTCTTTGACGGCAACGTAGACCTGGTGCCCAAGCAGGCCTACACCATGGGCATCAAGACCATCATGCAGGCCCGCAAGGTGCTGATGGTGGTCAACGGCACCGGCAAGGCCGAGATCGTGAAGAAGGCCTTCTTCGGCCCGGTCACCCCGGAAGTGCCCGCCAGCATCCTGCAGATGCACCCCGACTTCACCCTCGTGGGCGACGAAGAGGCCCTGAGCCTGATCTGATCGGTTCCCCAAAGCATGTTTCTGCCGCCGCACGGCCCTGCCACCGTGCGGCGGCTTTTTTCTGAGCAGGGGAATTGTAACGCGGCAAAAAATACAGTATACTGGAACAAAAACCACCACGAGGGAGGGGCGGCCGATGTTCAGCGAAGAGATGATCTGCAGCCTGAATGATCTGGAGCTGGAAGTTTATAAGTATGTTGTGCGGAACGCGGACAAGGTGTGCTATATGCGCATCCGGGAGTTTGCGGATGCCGCCCATGTGTCTACCTCCACCATCCTCCGGTTCTGCAAAAAGGCGGGCTGCGACGGCTACGCGGAGTTCAAGATCCGGCTGCGCCAGCATCTGGAACAGGCAAAGCAGCCGCCGGTCAAGGACGATGTGTCGGAGGTCATCGACTTTTTGAAAAAGACCTGCTCGGCGGAGTTTGAGCAGAAGCTGGACATGCTGACCAGGGTCATTTTTCAGGCCCGGCACATCTTTTTTGTAGGCAGCGGCATGTCCGGCATCGTGGCCAAGTACGGGGCACGCTATTTTTCCAGCATGGGCAAGTTCTGCCTGTACATCGACGAGCCCCATTACCCCACCGAGAGCCGATTCGTGGAAAATTCGCTGGTGATCGTGTTTTCGGTGTCCGGTGAGTCCCGCGACACCATCGGCCATGTGATGCGCTTCAAGGAGCAGAACTGCCAGATCCTCAGCGTGACCAACACGGAAAACTGCACCATAGCCAAGCTCTCGGACTACAACCTTGCCTATTATGTCACCTACGAGCGGCTGGGAGTCTACGATGTGACGACCCAGCTCCCGGCCATGAGCATCGTGGAACGGCTGGGCAAAAAGCTCTACCGCTACACCTCCGAGGGCCCGGCGGCCATCTGAAAAAGCAAAAAATAAAAAACAGGGCGTTACCCGAAAAAAACAAGTGCAAAAAAACGGCACTTGTTTTTTTATGCCCGGAAACTGCTGACAAACAACCTGCCTGCGTCTATAATGGACGCATCAGAAGTACTTCGACCGGAAATTGGATGACTTGAAAAGGTAAAGGAGAAACAATCATGGCAAAAGATTATGCTGCGATCTCCAAAAAGATCGTGGAGAACATCGGCGGTGTGGAGAACATTGCCAGCGTGACCCACTGCATGACCCGCCTTCGCTTCGTGGTGAAGGACGAGGGCAAGATCAACGACGCAGCCGTCAAGGCGACCGACGGCGTGATGGGCGTCGTGAACCAGGGCGGCCAGTACCAGATCATCATTGGCAACCATGTGGAAGAGGCCTACAACGAAGTGCTCAAGATGGGCGACTTCGGCGAGGCAAGCCAGGTGGCCCGCGGCGAGAAGAAGGAGCCCCTGACCCTGAAGAAGGTGGGCAACAACATTCTGGATGCCATCGTGGGCACCATGTCCCCGCTGATCCCCGCCATCATCGGCGGCTCCATGGTCAAGCTGCTGGTCATGCTGCTGGGCATGGCAGGCGTGTTGTCGGCCGACGGTGAGACCTACAAGATCCTGAACACCATCGGTGACGCAGCCTTCTACTTCCTGCCGGTGATGGTGGCCGCTTCTGCTTCCAAGAAGTTCAACACCAATATGTTCATCGCCATTGCCATTGCAGGCCTGATGTTGCACCCGGATTTCCGCACCATGATGGAAGCTGTCACGGTCGGCGATACCGCCGCACACTTCCTGGGCATCCCGGTGGTGGGCGTCAAGTACACCTACACCGTCATCCCGGCCCTGTGCATGACCTGGATCCTGTCTTACATTGAGCGCGCCATCGACAAGATCACCCCGGCTGTCACCAAGAACTTCCTCAAGCCCATGCTGATCTTCCTCATTGCTGCTCCCATTGCGATCATCGTGGTCGGCCCGGTCGGCATCATGATCGGCGAGGGCATCTCCACATTCGTCTACTTCGTGCAGGCTAAGCTGGGCTTCCTGGCTGTGGGCATCATGGGCGCCCTCTGGCCCCTGCTGGTCATCACCGGCATGCACCGCGTGTTCACCCCCACCATCCTGCAGACCATCTCCGAGACCGGCATGGAGGGCACCGTTATGCCCTCTGAGATCGGTGCAAACCTGTCCCTGGGCGGCGTGTCCCTGGCCGTTGCCTTCAAGACCAAGAACAGCGAGCTGCGCCAGACCGCTCTGGCCGCTGCTTCCTCTGCTCTGATCGCCGGCACCACCGAGCCCGCCCTGTACGGCGTGGCCGTGCGCCTGAAGCGCCCCCTGATCGCTTCCCTGATCACCGGCTTTGTCTGCGGCTGCCTGGCCGGCATGGCAGGTCTGGCCAGCCGTTCCATGGTGTCGCCCAGCGTTCTCACCGGTGTGCAGTTCATCGACCCGGCCAACCCCGGTGTGAGCATCGCCTGGATCGCCGGCATCTCGGTGCTGTCCATCGTGCTGTCCTTTGTGCTGACGCTGGTGATCGGCTTTGAGGATCTCCCGGAAGAGGAGTGATTCCCATGTCTGATTACAAACTGCCCGAAAATTTCCTCTGGGGTGCTGCCATTGCGGCCAATCAGGCCGAAGGCGCTTACAACGAGGGCGGCCGCGGCCTGAGCAACATCGACATGATGCCCCACGGTGTCCACCGCATGGAGGTCAAGCTGGGCGGCACGCCCCACCCGACGCTGCAGGCAGGGGAGTATTACCCCAGCCATACCGGCGTGGACTTCTACCACCATTACAAAGAGGACATCGCCCTGATGGCAGAGCTGGGGCTGAAGGTGTTCCGCACCTCCATCTCCTGGTCCCGCCTGTACCCCCACGGCGATGAACGGACCCCCAACCCGGAGGGTGTGGCCTTTTACCGCAATGTGTTCCAGGAGTGCCGGAAGTACGGCATTGAGCCGCTGGTCACCCTGTGCCACTTTGACATCCCCATGGGTCTGGTGGAGCAGTACGGCTCCTGGCGCAGCCGCAAAACGCTGGAATGCTTTGCCCGCTACGCCGAGACCTGCTTCAAAGAATACTCCGGCCTTGTGCACTACTGGCTTACCTTCAACGAGATCAACATCCTGCTGCACAGCCCCTTCTCCGGGGCAGGCATCGCCTTCCAGGAGGGCGAGAACCGCAGTCAGGTGATCTATCAGGCGGCCCACCATGTGCTGCTGGCCAGCGCCACGGCCACCCGCCTGGCCCACCAGTACGACCCCGCCAATCAGGTGGGCTGCATGCTGGCCGGCGGCAGCTTCTACCCCTACTCCTGCAACCCGGAGGACGTCTGGGAGTCGGTGCAGAAGGAGCAGGAAAACCTGCTCTTCATCGACGTGCAGGTGCGGGGCCGCTACCCCGGCTACGCCCGCAAGCTGTTTGCGGAAAAGCAGGTGCAGCTGCACACCGAGCCCGGCGATGACGCCCTGCTGCGGGAGAACACCGTGGACTTCATCTCCTTCAGCTACTATGCCAGCCGCTGCGTGGCGGCCAGCCTGGAGGGCAAGGCCGTGAACGACGGCAACGTGGTGCGCTCGGTGAAGAACCCCTATCTGCAGACCAGCCAGTGGGGCTGGGCCATCGACCCGCTGGGCCTGCGCATCACCATGAACCAGCTGTACGACCGCTACCAGAAACCGCTGTTCCTGGTGGAAAACGGTCTGGGTGCCCACGACACGGTGGAGCCCGACGGCAGCGTCCACGATGATTACCGCATCGACTACCTGCGCCGTCACATCGAGGCGGTCAAGCAGGCTGTGTCCGACGGCGTGGACCTGATGGGGTACATCGCCTGGAGCGGCATCGACCTGGTGTCCGCCTCCACCGGCGAGATGAGCAAGCGGTACGGCTTCGTCTATGTGGACAAGCAGGACGACGGCACCGGTACGCTGGCCCGCAGCAAGAAAGATTCCTTCTACTGGTATCAGAAGGTCATCCGCTCCAACGGCGCAGACCTCTGAGCACCTTTCCCCGTTTCGTAAATGCAGAAAGCCGCCCCGCAGGCACCGGAAGTTCCGGCCTGCGGGGCATTTACGGGGCCGGTGTGCTGGACCGCTGCATGGAACTGGAAGCCATGTACCGCAAGGGCTGGCAGGACGCCGAAAAGCTGGTACAGTGGTACCGCGCTGCCAAAGCGGAAGCATAAGCCGAACACAACACGAAAGGGCCTCCCCGGAATGGGGAGGCCCTTTCTATGCGTTTACGACTTGACGTGGATCACGTTGGAAGGGAAAAGCATCAGTGCTTTTCCTTGTACTTGAGGCTGGCGAATGCGCCTGCGATGGTCAGCAGCATGCCGCTGAATGCCATGCCCAGAGCGGCCATCCAGTTCACGCCGGTCTGCGGCAGTGCGGTTGCATCCTGCACGGCGGGCAGCTCGGGCTCAGCCGGGAGGACGACCTCATCCGGGGCAGCATCCTGCACAGCAGGCAGCTCGGGGGTCTCCGGGGTCACGACTTCGTCCGGGGTCTCATCCTCCACAGGGCCGTCCGGGGTATCGGGATCCACCGGCGGAGTGACCGGCGGGACGATAATGGGCTCCGAGGATTCGACATAAGAGTAGTGGTAACCCACCGAGGATTCGGTGTGCACATCGGTCTTCTTGGTGGCCTCGGTCACCTTGGCATCATCGGTAGAAGTGTAGTTGAACTTGAAGAAACCGGTGATCTTGTTCAGAACATCCTTCCAGGTAGCTGTGGTGTCCTGCCAGGTCTTGTAGGTGACGTAGCTGGAGGAGTCGGTTCCCTTAACAGCGGTCTCATACGTCTTGTTCTGGGTATAGGTCTGATCATAGCTGCCGAACTGGCCGTTGTCACCGCCGGTAACCTGATATTCATACGACGTGGTGGTCTTATGGGTGGGGATCAGATTCAACTCCTTGCTGAACTCTTCCAATTTGGAAGTGATTTTGCTCAGAGTGCCGGTGCAGGTGTATACATTTCTGCCATGGGCAGTAATGGTCTTTTCGTCGATCTGGGTCAGGTCGTCGATACGCAGGTCAAAACCACCGGCCCACCTGACTCGGCCTCTATCAGTGCCATAAGAGCTGTTTACGCAGGTGTTGCTGTCCTTGGACATATAGCCATAGGTGGTGAGGTCGGAAGTGCGCAGGTAGACTTTATAAATCTTGCCCTGCTCGGTATAATTCTGATCCGTATACATCGTGACGATCTGCGGATTCAGACCCTTCTTTTCCTCCGTCGAAAGGTTGCTCATATAGCGATCCAGATACCACTGGGCTTCGTCCTCAGATCTGAACTTACAGGTAGTTCCATCGGACTGCTTCAACGAATCATAGGCAACGGTACCGGTCAGCTTGTAATAAGCACTCTCCGTGGGGTACTGGTCCGAATTGGGTGCGATCCAGTTGTTGTTACCCCAAGAGGCGCGCGGGTACTCATAATGGCCCTTGCCCGTTTTATTGTCTTCGTTGTCATAGGAAATCTGATTCATGAACTTGGCTTCGGTACCCTCGCCATCAAGCAGTTCTCCGGCATCCTGATTCCACAAGAACTTCATGTTGTCGCGCATCAGAACAGCGTCCGTTTCCGTACCATCTTTCAGGGTCAGGTTGGAATCGGTTGCAAGGTCAAGGTGGCCGATCTTATTTTTGCTTTCATAGGTGCCCCACACATCGATCCACTTGCCATTGACTTGAATCTGCGTGCCCCACCAATCGGTTTTGGTGTCCTCTACCTGATCGGCACGGTAGTACTTTCCGTCAGAGCCACGATACCAGGTGTACACTTCGCCATCGTAGGACTTGCCGGCGTCATCAGCTTCCTTCTTCTGGTTCTCCAGCAGCTTCTTCAGGTCGGCCTTGTCCATGGCTTCGTAGTTGACCTTGCCGACGATCTTCTCGACAATGCTCTCGATATATTCCGTTGTGGTTCCAGCGGTGAAAGTATATTGGCCGTCAAACAGCAGGCTCTCATCGGGCTGCAGTTTTGCAATCTCAGCCTCGATCATCTTCCGAAGCTCTTTCTTGGCTTCTTCCTTGCTGGAAGCATTGGCAGAAATGGAGGTGGACCTCTCAATCACCTTGACCGAAACGGTTTCCACTGTGGAATCGTATGTGCCGCGGTACTTTACGCCGTCCTTCGTGTAGGAAACAGTGCCATCCTCATTGAAGGTGATATCCGTGTAGCCCTTTCCTTCCAGCTCCTGCTTGACATCGTCCTTGGAGAGACTTGTTTCAGGCGTGATCGTGATGCTGATAACGGTAGTGGAACCATCCTTGTTCAGTACGGAGTAGGTGCCGTCTCCATTGTCGGTCAGGCCGGTATATTCTTTTTCACCGACTTTGATGGTGTATTTGCCGTCATCCCCAGCGGTCTTCGTATAGCCCTTGTTGATGATGGGGATCGGATCCTGGTTGATTTTCTCTTCCTTCTCGACCGGTTTGGTCTTGTCCTCTATGATCCAGCTCACCTTGGTGAAATTGGCATTGTCGATGGTGCTACCATCCGGAGCAGCAGGAGCAGTGCCTGCTTCATAGTTGAAGGTATAACGCTTGCCGTCCGCGTCGGTGTAGCTCTTGAGCATGCCTTGATAGGCACCCTCGGTGTAGTACTCGGGATTAGTTGAACCCGTCGGAGCCTGCTTGAAGTCGAAACCTTCGCCGAAAGCGGTCTTGATGCTGTCATCGACATGGGTCAGACCCGTCTTGGTCCAGATCACAGTGGAACCGGTCACCGCAGCGTTTGCGGTTTCAGTGTTCTCCTTGGCAGAAGAGGCACCGTCTTTGCTGGTATCGGTGGAACTGCTGACGGTATTATCGTCTACATTATAGTCAAAGGTATAGGTCTTATTGGTGCTGGTATCCGTCCACTGGAATTTGCCGTTCTTTGCATCATTCAGGTTGATATTGTCGATGCTGACCTCCACACCGGTTTCCTGCTTGATGGCTGCGGCCAGTGCCTTCTTCAGCGCTTCGTCCTTTGCCTTCTGAGCGGCGTCTGCCTTGGCCTGGTCTTCGGTCTTGCCGCCGTCCACCTTAGTGTCGGACTCCTTGCCGTGGTGGTCGGTGATGGTGATATCAAAGCTGAGGCTCCAGCGCAGCAGCTCATTGTCCTCGTCTTTCACAAGGCACTCTTCGCCGCTGCCGGTAATGTAGTACAGCTTGCCGTCCTTCACGGTGTATTTAACACTACCGGCGTTCTCATTCAGCAGATCCTTCAGCTCTTCATTGTTCAGGGCGTTGTACTTCTCGGAATCTTCCCTCCGGATGATGGTATAAGTCAGGTTGTTGTCGGTGTCATTATAGGTGAATGTGCCATCTTTGTCGGCGCCGGCCTTCTCCACAATGTCCTTCAGGTTGAAGGTGTGATCCTTGCCGGTATTGTCCTTGACAGTGATGCTTTCAGAAGGATACTGATAATCCTCCTTGAACTCCTCTTTTTCGTCCGGGTGCTCCTGGCTGGCCATCTTGATGGTCAGGGTTGTCGTGGTGGTCTTGGTGGCCGTGCTGGAATCCACCGTGATGGTGGTGGTATGCGTCTGGCCTTTGGCATCGACGTATTCCTTGGTCAGGGTATAGGTGCCGTCACCGTTATCCTTGTAATCGGCCTCGATCAGCTTGGCGATGTCCTCGCCGGTCATGGGGCCGGTGAGCGGTTTTTCATCCTTCTTGGTCAGGGTGAAGGTTTTGTTGCCATCTTCTTCGACAGCGCCGGTCACGGTGTAGCCGCCGATCTCAGTATCAGGTTCGGTTTTCCAGTTCAGCTTTTCACTCTCGCCGCCCAGCTCATCATCCAGCGAATCCTTCACGTCCTCGGTGAAAGTCTCGTCAGTCTTGGCACTTGCATTACCCGTGCCGGTGACGGTCGTATCAAGGGTGGCATCGGTCGTGGTGGTGGAGCCGTCCGGGTTCGTGGTCGTTTCGCCCGGCACAAGTTCGGTCTTGCTGCTCACGGTCTCCGACTTGTTGGCGGTGCCGATCTCCTTTTTATCGTCCTTGTCTTGGGCATCCTTATCATCAGGGGTCGTAGCGCCGTCATCGGTGCTGCCCTGCACGTTGTCGGTGCTGGGATCACCGGTCTTGCCCTTTTCCTCGGAGGTGTCCCGGTTCACAGGACCGGTGCTGTCAGTGGTGACGGAACCGTCCTCGTTGTCGGTGACGGTATCTTTGCTGTGATCATAATCCACCGTAATGTCATCGCCGCCAATGGTGTCAACGGCATCCTTGTGTTCCTCGTTCCGGATTTCTTCCTGCTTTTCCTCTTCGCCCTCGACCTCGCCTTCTGCGGTCTTACCTTCCACAGGAGCGGGCTCGGCCTGCGGGGCAGCGTTATCCTCGACAGAGTCGGGGCCTTCCACAGCATGGGCAGCCATGGGCTGTGCAGCGACACAGGCGGTCAGGGCTACGGACATGGCAGCGAGTTTTAAGTTTTTGTTTGTCATAATGGGTGGCTCCTTTCAAATGGTGTCAAGTCTTTTACGCATTACAACTGTCCCATAGGATGGACATATTTCGAGGCTTGCTATCCTGCTTCCTTTATACCATTTTCTGGTGCAGGTTGTCAAGAAAAAATATGTAGAAACGCATGATTTGTGAAAATATTCCAAAGCCTGAATTGGATATTTTGCACAAATCACAAGAACTTGTTGCAGAAAAAAGAGAAACTGTTGCGGACGTGAAATGATGCGGTTGCGGTACTGGTGCAAAGTGTGCGGATTGTTGCGGAAAACCACTTTTTGAGGGACGGAATTTCTGGCAAAGAACCGGCTGGAATTTCTCCTGCCGCCCTGCTGCAGACGAAAAAAGGCCCCCGGAAACCTGCGTCTCCGGGGGCCTTGCCCTCTACCTTATATAGGGCAGTCGGCGATCACTGCTTCTGCTTCAGCCGGGCCAGGTAGCTGTCGGCGGCCACGGCGGCAGCGGTGAAGCTGTTGTTCTTCCACCAGCTGATGAGCGCGGCCACGGTGGTGATGCCGGCGGTGACCAGCTGCTCCACAGTGGTGCTCTCGATGGGCAGCACGGGCTTGCCCATTGCGCTCAGCACCTGATTGGTCAGGGCCAGCAGGAGCACAGCGGTGCGGGCCAGGGTAGCGGCGGAGATCTTGTTGCTCAGTTCCATAAATCAGTTCCTCTCTTTCATTCGTTCATGGTTCTCAAGGTCGGCGATGCGGTGGTTGGCCACCTTCATCTGCTCTTCCAGAATGGGCACGCGGCGGGCGAAATTGTTGTGCTCGCGCACCTCGCGGGTCAGCTCTTCGAGCTTTGTGTCGGTCACGGCCTGACTGCGGCTGTTGGCGATCAGCACCCCGATCAGGGTCACGGCACCGGCGATCAGGGCGGACAGGATGCTTTCCATTGGATTCACCTCCTTCTTAACCTGTCCAGCGGCTTTTGGCGGGGCGGGTGTCCACATGGACCCAGCCCACAGCCCGTCCGGCCCGGGGCGGGTACCGGCCGATGCCGCCGGTGCCGGGCAGGCAGGTCTCTGCATAGGCGGCCAGCTGCTCCACCGGGATGCCCTGCACCCGGATGTCGGCAGCGCGCCCATACAGATGCTGGCTGTAGGCGGCCCCGCCCACGGATTTGTTGTGAGCAGCGGTGCGGTAGCCGCTGGTGATCGTGATGGGCTTGTTAAAATGCTCCCGGATGGCCTGCAGCAGCACCGCGAGGGTCTGGTCGATCATGATGGTGTCGGAGCCGTCCCGGCACCGGAACTCCCGGACACGGAAGCCCGGTGCCAGCTGCTTGGCGCCATCCTTTGCAAGGGAATACTGTTTAGTTGCCATTGTCTTTGTCCTCCTGCCCATCATGGGCATCCAGCCCCACGGCCTCACAGGTCAACTCAATATCTTCCAGCTCTTCCTCGCACGCAACGCCGCCCAGCTGGTGGAGTTGCGTGTTTTGTCGGTGGACGATATCAAGCAGCCTGTGCAGCGTGGAGGTCAGCAGGTCGATCAACTCAAGTTCCAGCATACTGCTCACCGGTGATCTCGGTATATTCGGCCTCAGTCAGGCGCTGGGGCTTGCGCTGCACCAAAATTTTGAGCATGGCCTTAGACCACCGGCCTGCCTCGTACTCTTTCTTTGCCTTGTCAAAGGCTGCGCTGTGATTCTCATTCATTGCTCATGCCCTCCTCGGTGTTGGTAGCCTCGTCCTCGGTCGGGACATCGGCCAGAATGCACAGAAAATCCACCATAGACGCAATCTGTGCCAGATCTGCGTCCCGGTTTTCGTCCTCAGTCGCGGCCTGAATGCTGCCGGGCTTGTGAAGAATTTTCATGTTATCCCCTCCAAAAGAGATTTAACGTATTTATCCATGCGCTGCAGCAGCTGCTTGGAGTTGCCTTTTGCGGCATGGGCTTTCCATGATTTATACTGTTCGCGCAGAGCGGTGACGGGCTTTTCGCCCGCCTTGATAAGCTGGGCCAGCCTGTACAGGCGTTTCCGCTCTGCCTTAACGTTTTGCGGGTCAACGGTCATTATGACCTTGCCCTCCGGTGTCAGGCGGTAGATAAAGCCGAGAAAACGGAAACCATCCCGCAGCCGGACTATTTTAGTCTTGGTCGGGTGTAGTTCCATTCCCTCGGTAGCATACCGGGCCCGGATGGCCTCCCGCCACTCCACCAGCTGCTCCCTGCTATGGTGACAGATCCAACTATCATCCATAAAGCGGACATACTTGTCCGCACGCAGGCGCTCTTTGATGTAGTGATCTATGGGGTCAGGCACCGAGATCCCGGCCAACTGCACCATCTGGCTGCCCGGACTATAACCGGCCTCGCCGGTGTATTGGCGATCCAGCACGTCACGCACACGGGCATACACGTTGTATGGCAGTTTGCGCTCAAAGCGCTGGTTTGCCACCTCGTGCGGCATCGTATCGTAATAGTGCCGGATATCTACCAGCAGACACCAGCCGTCTGGGCCGTGCTGCCGGTATTCGCGTTCTATCATCAGCTTGACCTGCTGTCGGGCCCAGTCAGTGCCCTTGCCTGTCTGACAGGCCGCATTGTGCCGGATAAAGCCCTTTGACATGGCCGGATAGACGGCATTGTCATTGAGTGAGCGCTGATATACCCTATCCCGGAAACTGGTAGCCACCGCCACGCGGGGCTTTGGATAGGTGATTTTGACTTTTGATGTTGGCCGTGCCCTGTATGTGCCTGTGACAAGTTCCTGATGGAGTCTCAGGATCTCGTCCATGCCAAACAGGCAATATCTGCCCACGGCAGCCTTGCGGCGCACGCCTTTGGAGCATTTGCCCATTGAGGTATACAGGGCATCAAAGCCGATTATTTCATCTTCTTGCACTGTTTTTCAGTTCTCCTCGCAAGGAGCAGCCGGGTGATAGCGGTCAACACCCCGCAGGGTGGCCACGTCCGGCGGCTATTGTTCGCCTGCCAGAGGGCAGGCATGGCACTCGGCTCCTTGCACGGCAGTTTTCGCCCGGCCCATGCTATGCAGAGGTTTTTGTGGGTTTGCTGCCGTCCAATCCGGGGCGCTGCGATTCGCGTTGATGCCGTTCCAGTTGTTCACATTGCCGGAACTGTTGACGTCGAAAGCGTTGTTGCCGTTGCCACGATTCGCAGAGCGCAGCCGCACATTGCGGCCCAATAGCCTACAGCCATTTTTTATGTCAAAGCGATTTATACCGCTTTGCATCATTCTCGTGCCAGTCCCGGCAGCGCTGCCGGATATCTCGCACAGTACCGCCCCAGAAAACGCACCGCTTGCCGGAGAGATGGAAACTGACTTTTGCCATGTCCATCTCAGCCAGCAGGCGGGTACACAGACGGACGGCCTGCTTCTGGAGGTCAAGCCGGGCCTTTCTGGTTTCCGGCCCGTCCACCCGGATGCTGTTGGCCTCAAAGATATCAAAATATATCTGATCGGCAGTCGCACGCAGCTGGCCGGGGAGGTGCGCGTCAATCTCCGGGTCAAAGATCTTTGCGTTTTTGGTGATCTGTCTGGTGTACAGTGCCAGATCCCGTGCATCAAGCGGCAAAGTAAATTTGTTGTCCGGGATCTCGTCTTTGCGCATTGCCATGTAAAGCCCTCACTTTCTCACCGGGCAAGGAATTGCCCGGTGATTATGCCAATTTGGTGATTTTGCAAGCCGGGGCGCTGCGAGACGCGTTGATGCCGCTCCAGTGGTACACAATGCCGGAACTGTAGACGTCGAAAGCGGTGAGGCCGTTGCCACGAAACGCAGAGCGCAGCCGCACATTGCGGCCCACAGTACGCTGTGCCAGATCGCGGGTAATGCGCAGGGGATAAGTCTGCCACAGGGCCTGCGGGGTCTTTGCGCCGGTGCGCTCTTTCCAGTAGGGCCAATAGCTGCCCTCACCGGACACCTGCGGACTGCAATAGATCTCCTGCAGGGAGGGTAGGAAAATCTTGTCATAGGTCACAACGGCGCTGCCGTCATCGGTAACGCCGTTGCCGTAGGTCACGACTTTCACGCGGGACAAAGCGCTTTTGAAGTCATCAGAGAAGCCGGACAGGAAGCCGGGCAGGGTGTCGGCCTGATCGGGTTTCATGTCCCACTTATCCTGCGGCTGCCACCATGCGCCTGCCGCTGCGTCACTGTTCAGGTACTGCCGGTACGCGGATTTCCACCACCGGTTATCGCCATAGCCAACAGGATGCAGGCCGTTCAGATCGCCGTTTTCCTTGGCAAGGAAGGTGCCGAGATTGGTGCCAGCGCTGCCAGCGGTCACGCTGCAGGTTTCCAGCAGCTCAGATTTCTGCTGATCCTTGTAGACATAGACCTTCCAGTTGGCAGGCACAACGTCCGGCGCATTATAGAAGCCGGTCAGGCGGGCACCCGCCGGGGCCGCCTTGGTCAGGGTGAACTGATAGACCGCATCGGTCTTGACATTATTGCCCCAGTTCAGGCCCATCTTGACGTTGTAGGTGCCCGCCACAAGGCCGCCGTCAGGCACCACATAGAATGCCTGATAAGCAGAAAACTGCAGGTCATACAAGGTTGCATAGTGCATCTGCAACACCATTGCCGGGACCGTGGCGCCGCTCTCGCCCTCTGCGGTATCGTCCGGCTGCACCACATCCCACGGGCAGTCGTAGGCTTTGCCGTCCTTGCCCGTGTAGGTGTTCACCAGCTGGGTGCCGGTGGGGAAGGTAATCGGGGCGCTGCCAGCGTCCACAACGGCCTTGATGGCGTTATAATCCATCTCCTCAAAAATGCCGGTCTGTGCCTTTGCCAGCACGCCCAGCGAGGCAGACACGCCCAGCATGGTGGCATTGAGCAGATCCAGCTTTGCACCGTTGGCTTTCGCGGTTTCGTCCAGATAGATCGGATCGGTTACCATAGATTCAGCCATGAGATTTACTCCTTTCAGGTTTTAGCGTATTTCATGCAGACTTTGCCGTTTACCACGACAAAGCCGCAGGATTCGAGTGCAGCCACGCGGGCAAGGATGTTGGTGTAGTCCTCCGGGATGGTGGCCAGCACCTCCTCGCCCTTCTTCTCCACGGCAGCGGTGGCCGTGGTCTGTGCTTTGGTCACAGCGCCGGTGGCGGTGCTCTGGGCAGTCTGGACAGCCTTTGTGGCAGTGGTCTGGGTGTCGGTCACGGCCTTGACCGCGCCGTTCTGGGCCTGCTGCACGGCATCCAGAGCGTCCTGCTTGCTAGTGCCAATGGCATCCAGCGCGTCAGCCTTTGCAGATTCTGCCGCTTTCTGGGCGCTCTCTGCCCGGGCTGCGGCTGCCTCAGCGCTGGTCTTGGCCTGCTGGGCCTTGTTCGTCTCGTCCTTGACAGTGCCCACCAGAGCTTCCCACGCGGGCGTGTTTGGCTCCGGCATGCTGCCGTCCTCCGTGCCGCTGTTGGCGCCTACTCTATACCGCAAGTCGGCGCTGGTCACGGTCTTTGTGCCGTCGCTGCCCTCAAAGGTGATGTAGCCATTGCCGGGCTGTGCGGTCACGCTGGCGGGCACGGCCACATAGCCGTCCACCACCAGCGTGGACGCCGGGTCAGAGCCACCCGGAACGTGCCAAAAAGCTCGGATGGTCAGCCCTGCCCACTCGCCGGTGGCTGTAACGGCAAGGCGGTACACGCTCTTGTTTTTGGCGTAGCCCAGCGCCAGCGCCGAGGCGTGCCCGGGCAGGCATACGCTGCCGCCGGATGTCAGCGTGATGGGGAACTCGATCATAAAGCAACACCTCCTTGGTGCGTCCTTTTCCGGCTCGGTCAGGCGCTGGTCTTTTCAGTCAGCATCTCGGTCAGCTCGGCATATTGCTCATCAGTCAGTTTGTTGGCGGCGTAGAAGATATCCAGCTTTTTTGCCATACCGGCGGTCTTGCCACGCTCGATCATACGCTTGCAGGTGTTATAAAGTGCCATAGTATTCCTTCCTTTCTGGTCATGCGGTTTCAGTTGTTTCATCATCGGTCACGCCCAGCTCCAAAAGAGTCAGGCGGTAGTCCTGGTCAAGGTTCAGTGCGTCGGCATCGTCCTGCGCGGCCTGGGTCTCGGTCAGCAGCTCGGCCAGCGTAGGGTAGTGGTAGCCGGTGAGCCAGATCTCTACGGTGTAGCCGCCGGTTGACGTTTCTGTTGCAAAGTGCAGGGTCCCGTTTGTCTGGAAAGTCGTGTTGGATGCGAAAATTCCAGTGCCATTTCCGTAGTTATGATTGGCGGTGCTGCCTTTTGCGATGTCTACTTCTTCGCCGTACCTGCCGGTAGGGCTGTTATATTTCGTCTTGACGTGCACGTAGTCCAGGCCGTCTGGCATTTTGATATCGTAGGTCTTCCACCTTTTTCCGGTTTCTTCGTAGTGGTTCCACACCAGCCGGGGCTCCGACTTTACCGCCACGGCGGCAGCGATCTTGTCATTGAGCGTTTTGGCGCTGAGGGTGCCGTCCGGGGCGATGTCCAGCGCTTCGCCCACTTTCACGCCGCCCAGCTGGTCCGCCGTAGCGGGCGGCAGGCTGTAAGGCGTGCCGAACTTGGCGTCGGCCTCCAGCCGGGTATAGTAGGCGGTCAGGTCGGCACCCAGCGTGCGCAGGGCGGCCGTCTTTTCCGCACCGGTCCACCCGGCGGCAGTGCTGGCGGTGGTGAGCGCTTTTTTCACGCCGTAGGGCAGCAGGACCGGGGTGAGCGGCGCAAAGCCGTCGGTCATGCTGTCCAGCTGCTCGGCGGAGGCAGGCACAAGGGTCAGAGTGGCGTCCTCCCGCACAGCCACGCCGTATTGCGGGTCGATGCGCACCGGGCCGGGGGTCTTTGCGTCCGGCAGGGTGCTGCTGCGCACATAGGGCGTCAGGTCGGGCGGGGGCGTAGTGTCGGTGAGCAGGGCACCGGTGTCGGGGTTCACGCTCAGAACCCGCAGCAGGGAGCCGGCTGCCGGCTGCGCAGGCCGGGGCAGGGCACCCACGTCCTGCGCACGCAGGACCACTACACCGCTTTTGCCGTTCACGCTCAGTACCTGACCGTCTGCCGGGGCCAGCTCTTCGGCGCGGGCGGCAGCAGCCTCGGCCCGGGATGCACACCCGGCCGCCGCGGTGCTGCTGGTGCTGGCCTGCCGGGCAGCAGTCTGTGCCTGTGCGGCACTGGAAGTGCAGCGTTCGGCGCTGGCCGAGGCGCTCTGGGCCGCCGTGGCGGCTGTGCTGGCACTTTCCAGCACGCGGGCCACGAACTGCTCGTACAGGGTGGGCGGCAGGTCCTCGGAGCCGCCGTCGGTGGGCAGGGTGGCATAGGTGTCGTACCGGCCGGGGCGGGTGTAGGCGGTGTAGCCGGAGCCGCTCACGGCCTGTCTCTTATACACATCTCCGAGCCCACGAGACTGC
>ENA-OYXQ01000608-OYXQ01000608.1-human-gut-metagenome-genome-assembly--contig:-NODE-608-length-15071-cov-4.875466_pt1 | contig 15071 bp, 12 predicted proteins | sample MGYA00243974_ERZ653430 | MGnify/ENA primary metagenome ERZ653430 (study PRJEB26926, sample SAMN06164997) | human gut metagenome | biome: ENVO:00009003; feature: ENVO:2100002; material: ENVO:00002003...
GAGATTAGCTGCAGTCTCGTGGGCTCGGAGATGTGTATAAGAGACAGTCCCTGAGAATGATCGCAGGCTTTGAAAAAGCTACAGAAGGCGAGATCTATATCGGTGACCACTGCGTCAGTTCTTCGTCGCAGAATAAATTTGTTCCTCCGGAAAATCGCGATATCGGTATGGTATTCCAGTCATATGCAGTTTGGCCGCATATGACGGTTGTTGAAAATGTGGCTTATCCGCTGAAGATCCAAAAGGTTCCCAAAGAGGAACGTTTGAAAAGAGTAAATGAAATGCTGGAGCTCGTGCATTTAGGCGAATATGGCCACCGTTATCCGCATCAGCTGTCCGGCGGTCAGCAGCAGCGTGTCGCTTTGGCTCGTGCTTTGGTTGCGCAGCCAGGTTTGCTGCTGTTAGACGAACCGTTATCCAATCTGGATGCTAAACTGCGTGAAAGCATGCGTTTTGAAATCCTGTCGATTCAAAAAGCACTTGGTATTACCGTTGTTTATGTAACCCATGATCAGGGTGAAGCCATGGCAATGAGCGACCGCGTAGTTGTTATGAGTAAAGGCGTAGTGCAGCAGATCGGTGCTCCGCATGAAATTTATACCAATCCTGCCAACAAAATGGTTGCTGATTTTATCGGGTTGGTCAATTTTATGCAGGGTGAAGTATCGGATGACAGAGTATACCTGCAAGGTACTACAGCTTCTTTCCCCAATACTTCGGGTGTTTCCGGCAGTGCTACCATCGCGGTACGTCCTGAGAATATTACGATGAGCCGCGGCGGTGGTATGCTTGAAGGGACATTGACGCATCGCTTCTATTTAGGTGATGCTGTTGATTACCGTGTTACCGTCGGTGATCATGATGTACGCGTTATCGTCAAAGGGGCAGACTTGAAAGAATTTGCCGACGGAGAAAAGGTATATCTTGATTTTGAAAAAGTAATGATCTTTGACCGCGAATAATTAAAAAGCTGTTTATATGAAAAAAGAAACCCTCGGATGTTTTCATCCGAGGGTTTCTTTTTTTAATTTAGCGGGCTTTTACTGAACTGTGCCATATAAAGCTTGTAATATTCTCCCTGCAAAGCCATCAGATCGTCATGAGAACCATGTTCGCTGATACCGTTGGGGGTGAGGACAACGATACGGTCGGCATGACGGATCGTTGCCAGGCGATGGGCTACGATCAGGGTAGTGCGGTTACGTGACAGCTGCATCAGTGATTCCTGGATAAGGTTTTCCGTTTCATTATCCAGGGAAGAAGTCGCTTCGTCTAAAATCAGGATGGGCGGATTTTTGAGAAAAACACGGGCAATGGCAATCCTCTGTTTTTGGCCTCCGGACAATTTAACACCGCGTTCACCAAGCTGGCTGTCATAACCATCCGGCAGCTGATTGATAAAAGCATCAGCTTCGGCCAATCTGGCAGCGGTGATGATTTCTTCCATACTGGCATGAGGGTTGCCGTAAGCGATATTTTCACGTACAGAGTCAGAGAAAAGGAAGATATCCTGCTGAACTATGCCGATATTACGGCGCAGTGATTTTAAGGTCACATTGCGTATATCCATTCCGTCAATGGTTATAACGCCCTGCTGAAGTTCATAGAAACGCGGCAGCAGATTGCAGATCGTGCTTTTACCAACACCTGTAGTGCCGACAAAAGCGATAACTTCACCGGCAGCGATATCAAAATCAAAATTTTGAATAACAGGTTTGCCGGGATCGTAGCCAAAGCTGACATTTTTAAAGGAAATAGAGCCTTTTAAAGTACCACAGTCGAATGCGCCGGGCAGATCTGTATTTTCAGAAGGGGTATCCATCAGCTGGCAAAAGCGCTGGTAACCGGCCATACCTTTCTGATAGGATTCTGCTAGTGCGGTCAGGCGCAGGATGGGGCGGATAAAGATTGATACATACAGTAAAAAGGCGACCAGATCGCTGATCTGCATTTTACCATATGCGATCATGGCGCCGCCTACGACAATGATAACAAGATTAGTGACATTGGAAAACAATACAGCGTTGCTGTTCAGGCGTGATAAAAGGTCGAACGATGTTTTACGTGCCTGTAAAAGAGCCTGTCCGTTTTTATCAAGGCGTTTTTCTTCCCATTCTTCATTGTTGAAGGATTTAACTAGGCGTATGGCATTCAGACTTTCATTTGTCTGTGCTGTAAGATTACCGACCTGTTCGCGGATCATACGCCCTGATTGTTTCAGTGCATGATTGGTAGCAACTGATTCATAAGCTTTTCCTAACAGCAGCAGATTGACCAGTAACGCTAAAGGCCAGTTAAGATAAATAAGTATTCCCAGAGTACCAAGCATTGTTATAGTACAGACCAGCAGGTAATTAGGACCAAGAAAAACAAGCTCACGGATCTCGGCAATATCGCTGACAATACGGGAAATCAGCTGGCCGATACGGATGTTGTCAAAATAACGGAAAGACATTGATTGGACATGCTGAAAAAGGTCACTGCGCATATCCTGTTCTATTTTTGCACCCATTAGGCGGCCGTGTCTTGAGACTTGATAACTGATTATAAAATTAAGCAGGTATAAAAAAAGCAAGACGATTGTAGCCTGCCCTAAGAGGAAAAGATTGCCTTCGGGCAGTACATCGCCCAGTATATAGCGCATAAAGAGCGGAAAACATAAATCAAGGGCGGATGTGATAACGGATCCGAGCAAAGCAAAAAACAATGTTTTCCGGTAAGGGCGGTAGTATTTTAATAAACGTTCTGGCATATGGCAGACCTCGCAGATAAATGTACCTACTGCTGCTGCAGCCGGTAGAAATATAAAAATGACGAATAAAAATCAACTATAATCAATTATAACACATTGAACTATAACAGCAGAGGCTATTTTGAGTATTTGTAAAGTAATTTGTTAATGTGATTTGAAGTGTATTGAAAAAGTTAGCTTAAGCTAACTCGAGAAAAATAAAAAACTGTGCGTGAGAGCTGTTAAGCACAGTATCGAGTGAGCGTTAAGTTGATAAGTGTAAAAGTTTGGAAGCGGGCAACCCCAAACAGTTAGCTTAAGCTAACGTATAAATTATACTTAAAAAAAGCACTGATGTCAATAATTAAGTTCAAATTAGCAGCTGTATGGGAATTTTGATCAATGATAGTGATTTTTCGCGGTAATGCGTACCCTTGTGGTACTGTATGAAAACTTGGCGAGGTATTTTCGAGCCTAGTGAGAATACGTACCCTTGTGGTATAATTAATTTATTACCATAAAAGGCGGTCGAACTATGAAAGTAATTCTGGTAACAGTGCTGTCAATTGTGTTTCTCTGCAGCGGTTGTAGCAGTAACATCAAAGAAGAACAGAAAAGTATCAAGATCTGCAGCAGCCTGAATGAAACAATGACAGATATTTTAGCGGAAGATTTTGCCAAACAGCAGAATGTGAAAGTTGAAGTCAGACATTTGCCGGCAGGGAATTTGGATGAACGGCTTAATTTTCTGAGAGAGGGAAAATTCGATGTCTGGCTTGGCGGTACGCCTGAAGAATATTATCTGGCAGGAGAGCAGAAAATGCTGCGCAGCTACAGGCCGAGGGAGGCCTATAAAGTACCTGCTGAAATGCGTGAGAATCAGTGGCGCTGGACAGGTCTTTATGTCGATTATATAGGATTTTTGACTAATCGTGACCGACTGCGCGAGTTGGGGCTTTATGCTCCTGAGACATGGGATGAATTGCTGAAACCGGAGCTTTGGGAAGAAACAGCGCTGGCTGATTTTAAAAACGGCGGTCGGAGTTATGGCATGATAACTTCTATCTGGCAGCTGCGCGGCGAAGCTAAAGCTATGGAGTATGCGGCTTCTTTTAACAGCCAGCTGCCTTTATATACGGCCAGTGAATGGGAGGCTATTGAAGCGGTTCGCAGCGGCAGAAAAACGATCGCGGTAGTTTCACTTTCCACAGCATTGCAGCTGGAAAGGCAAAATCGCGATCTATTCGCAACTTTAGTCAAAGACGGTAATAAAAACTGTATTACCGGTGCTGCTATTCTCCAAGGGGCAAATTTAGCAGAAGCACAGTCTTTTATGGACTATTTGCTGTCAGAACATTCAAAAGATTTACTGGCCTCTAAGGGTTATCCGCTTTTGTGGCGTGTCAGTGATTATGCCCATGATGACGGGCGGAAAATGATGATCGGTGATTTAGAACTGGCGGTTGATGACCTTAGCTGGACTGCAGGTCAGAAAAGCGTTATTATCCAGCAATGGCTGAATGCTCAGTAAGATAAAAACATTGACGATAACATTGAATCGGTTATAATTAAGATATAGTAAGCAGGCAATTTTTGATAAAGACCTGCAGTGATGAGAGGATGACTTATATGAAAAAATTAGTAATGCTGGTAACTGTAGTTTTAACAGTGGCAATGGCCGCGGTATGTTTTGCTGCCGGAGACGGTAATGATTTAAATAAACAGCAGAAAATAGTTGATAAGTTTGTAGCGGCATTGACTGTTGCGGACGACAGCGGTTATGCAGGTGCTGCAGCGGGTTTTAGCCCCGAACTGAAGCAAAAAATGGATATAAAAGCTTTTGCTGCTTTGCAAAAGCAGGTCAAAGATACTTTAGGGACAATGAAGGAAATGAAGTTTGTTGCTTATGAGCGTTTTGATCAGGGTGACCGGTTGACTTATCTGGGAAGCTACAGTAAACAGCAGCTGGTACGTGTGATTTATGGCTTTAATAAAGAGGGCAAGCTGACGGAGTTTATTTTTGCTCCGGTAGAAGTTCAAAAACAAGAACAAAAATAATCAAAAATAAAACGTCATAACCTTAAGGTTATGACGTTTTTGTTTTTCACTTTATTTTTTCGCAGCAGCAACTGCGCTAAAAGCTATTTCAGCTGCCTGCAATGTTTTTTCGATATCTTCAGGCGTATGGGCCAGGGATAAGAAATTGGTCTCAAATTGAGATGGAGGAAGATAAATGCCCTGTTCCAGCATGCTATGGAAATAAATGCGGAATGCATCTAAATCGCTTGTGCAGGCGCTGTCATAGTCATAAACTTCCTGATCAGTAAAGAAAACAGTAAACATAGAACCAAGACGGTGCACCTGTACAGGCACTCCTGCCTTGGCAGCGGCTTTAGCAAGGCCTCCGGTCAGGATGGCTGTCATGCTTTCCAGCTGGCTGCAGACATTGTGTCCGCGCATGTAGGTAAGGTTGGCGATACCGGCTGCCATAGCCAGAGGGTTGCCGCTCAAAGTGCCGGCCTGATACATGGGGCCAACAGGAGCAACCTGTTCCATGATCTGGCGTTTACCGCCGTAAGCGGCTACCGGCAGCCCGCCGCCGATAACTTTGCCCAGACAGGTGATATCAGGATCAATGCCGTAGAGGCCCTGAGAAGATTTTTCACTGCTGCGGAAGCCAGACATGACTTCATCACAGATAAGCAGTGTTCCATATTTTTTTGTGATGGAGCGAATGAATTCCAGATAGCCGTCCTGCGGTAATACCAGTCCCATGTTGCCGGGAGTTGGCTCCATGATAACGGCGGCAATATCGCTGCCTTTAGCAGCAAAAGCAGCTTCCAGGGCAGCCCGGTCGTTAAAAGGAACAGTGATGGTATTGGCGGCAACGCCTTTAGGAACACCGGGGCTGTCAGGAACGCCTAAAGTAGCTGCGCCGCTGCCGGCTTTGACCAGCAGGCTGTCGTGATGGCCATGATAACAGCCTATAAATTTAACTATGCTTTCACGTCCTGTATAAGCGCGTGCTAAACGCAGAGCACTCATGGTAGCTTCTGTTCCGCTGTTGACCATACGTACCATTTCCATAGAAGGTACAAGTGTGCAGAGAAGTTTGGCAAGCTCTGTTTCAGCAAGGGTCGGCGCGCCATAGGATGAGCCTTTGGTGGCTGCAGTTTGGATGGCTTCAGTGACCTGCGGGTGTGCATGCCCTAAAAGTAAAGGACCGTAAGAAAGTACATAATCGATATATTCGTTGCCGTCGATGTCGGTGAGTTTGCTGCCGCTGCCTTTGGCAATGACAGGCGGAACACCGCCAACACTGCGGAAGGAACGAACGGGGCTGTTGACGCCGCCGGGAATGTATTGTTTGGCTTCGGTAAAAACTGCCTGAGATTTGCTGTGATCCATATGCGGCCTCCTTATTTGCCCAGCAGCCACTTGGCTACGTCGAGAGCATGATAGGTGATGATCATTTTGGCGCCGGCACGTTTAAAACCGAGCATCGTTTCCATAACGATACGCTGTTCATCGATCCAGCCTTTTGCTGCTGCTGCTTTGACCATAGCGTATTCACCGCTGACATTATAAACGCATAAAGGGCGGTTAAATGTTTCTTTGACACGGCTGATGATATCCATAAAAGCCAAAGCGGGTTTTACCATAACGATATCTGCGCCTTCCTCGATATCAAGAGCCACTTCACGCAGAGCTTCGTCACTGTTGCCGGGATCCATCTGATAGCCTTTGCGGTCGCCTGCAGAGGGAGTGGAATCGGCTGCAGCGCGGAAAGGGCCATAATAGGCTGAAGCGTATTTAGCTGAATAAGCCATCAGGGACACATTGCTGAAACCTGCTTCGTCTAAGGCTTCACGCATAACTTTGACATAACCGTCCATCATATTGGATGGCGCAATGACATCAGCGCCAGCTTGAGCGTGGGAAACTGCGATTTTAGCTAAAAGCGGCAGCGTTTCATCATTGTTGACAGTACAGCCGTTTTCCAGAACGCCGCAATGGCCATGTTCTGTATATTCACACAGGCAGGCATCGGTGACGACTACCAGTTCGGGATAAGTGTTTTTGATCAGGCGGCAGGCCTGTTGTACAGGTTCTTCTGCATCCCAGGCGCTGCTGCCGATAGCATTTTTATAAGAGGGGATACCAAACAGTATAACGGCAGGAATTCCAAGTTCGCTGATTTCCTGTAAAACTTCCGGCAAACGGTCTAAGGACCAATGGTAATTGCCCGGCAGCGATTCAATTTCATTTTTTACACCGGTGCCCGGGACGACGAATAACGGATAAATGAGGTCTTTAACGGAAAGTTCAGTCTCGCGGATCATGCTGCGCAGGTTTTCTGTAGCGCGCAGGCGGCGGGGACGGTAAATAGGAAAGCCCATACTGATCACTCCTTATAATATCTTTGAATAGCGTCTGTCAAACCTGCAATAGTAAATGTTTCAGCTATGATGTCAGGTTCAAGATTATTTTGGCGGCAGGTTTCGGCGGTAACAGGGCCAATAGCCGCTGCTGGAATATTATTGATAAGTTCTCTTTGATCGCCTAAGGATGCCAAAAGATTAGTAACAGTTGAGGAACTGGTAAAAGTAACAAGATCAACTTCTCCGTTTTGCAGAGCAGTCAGCAATTCTTCTTTGTTATCCAGAGCGGTAACAGTTTCATAGGCAGTTACAACATCAACGCTGGCTCCTAAAGCGCGCAGGCTTTCCGGTAATACTTCACGGGCTACTTTAGCGCGTGCCAGCAGGATTTTATCACCAACTTGCACTTCTGCTGACAGGGTTTCGGCCAGTTCTTCAGCCTTGAAGGCTGGGGGCACTAAATCGGCGGAGATGCCATAGTTTTTTAAAGCTTTCGCCGTTTCACTGCCGATAGCGGCTATTTTGATGTCAGACAGGGAACGGGAATCTAATCCGGCATTATCAAGGCGATTGAAGAAAGCGGTAACGCCGTTAGCGCTGGTCAGGATCAGCCATTTGTAGGTTTTGATGTTTTCGATTGCTTTATCCAGCGGTGTATAATCTTCCGGGGGGATGATTTTGATTGCCGGCGCCTCGATTACACGAGCACCAGCGGCTTCCAGCTGTCTGGTCAAAGCACTGGCCTGCGCGCGGGCTCTGGTTACTACGATTGTTTTGCCAAAGAGAGGTTTGTTATCGAACCACTGCAGCTGCTCGCGCAGTTTGACAACATTGCCGACGATAAAAATTGCCGGCGGTTTCAGATTTGCCGCGGCAACGTCGGCAGCAGCAGTACCGACAGTGGTGATCAGAGTGCGCTGTTCCGGTTTGGTGCCCCAGCGAATGACTGCTGCCGGAGTATCGGCGCTGCGCCCGTTGGCGATGAGATTTTTTGTAATATTAGTAAGATTTTCGACACCCATCAGGAAAACTAAAGTATCAACAGCGGTAGCAAGACCGCTCCAGTTAATAGTTGATTCGCCTTTGGTAGGGTCTTCGTGGCCGGTAATGACTGCAAAGGAAGTGGCTACGTGACGATGGGTGACAGGAATGCCTGCGTATTCAGCAACTGCGATGGCAGAAGTTACGCCGGGAACGAATTCAAATGGCAGTCCGGCTTCTAAAAGTTCAATAGCTTCTTCACCGCCGCGTCCGAAAACAAAAGGATCACCGCCTTTGAGGCGGGCAACAGTCTTACCTTCGGCTGCCAGCTTTACCAGCAGTTTATTGATATCTGGCTGACGCATTGTATGGTTGGCAGAAGCTTTGCCGACATAAACCATTTCTGCGTCGTCTTTAGCATAAGCTAAAATTCTCGGATCTGCCAAACGGTCGTAAACGACAGCGTCGGCTGTTTGCAAACATTCCATGGCTTTGATTGAAAGCAGACCGGGATCACCGGGGCCTGCACCGATCAAGTAAACTTTTCCCTGTTTTGTCATTAATTTCTCTCCTTACATGATCTCGGCGAGGATTGCACGGCCGCCCTGATCTAACATTTTATTGCCAAGTTCTTTTCCAAGTTCTGCAGCGTTTACAGCCTGGCCTCTGATCGTATCGCGTAAAACAGTGCTTCCGTCCAGAGATGCGATGATTGCTTCAATAGATACAGCATCTCCTTCAGTGACAGCATGTACACCAATAGGGACCTGGCAGCCGCCCTCAATGAGCCCTAAAAAAGCACGTTCGGCATCAGTAGCCTGTTTGGTAGGCTGGTCATTTAAAAAATTAAGCATAGCTCTTACTTCTGTATTATCGGTGCGGCATTCGATTGCCAAAGCGCCTTGTCCAACTGCGGGTAAGCAGAAATTATGGGGGATTATTTCTCTGATCCGATCGGTATATCCGAGACGAGTCAATCCTGCCGCAGCAAGGATTATAGCATCCATTTGGCCGTCGTCAAGCTTCCGCAGACGCGTATCGACGTTGCCTCGTAAATCTACGATTTTCAGATCCGGGCGTGCTGACAAAAGCTGGGCTTTGCGGCGCAGACTGGAAGTACCCAGAACTGCTCCCTGCGGCAGTGTTTCGATAGAAGCATATTTATTGCTGACAAAAGCGTCGCCGGCATTAGCCCGCTTGGTAACCGCTGTCAGGCACAGGCCTTCCGGCAGAACAGTAGGCATATCTTTCAGACTGTGGACGGCAAGATCAATTTTACCTTCTAGAAGAGCAGTTTCCAGTTCCTTGGTAAAAAGTCCCTTGCCGCCGATTTTGGCCAGCGGTACATCAAGGATACGGTCTCCCTTGGTAATGATTTTTTTTAAAGTTACAGTACATTCCGGATATTGCCTGCGCAGAAGGTCGGCAATATGATTGCTTTGCCACAGAGCCAGCAGGCTCTGTCTAGTCCCAATAATCAAATTTGTTTTCATCACCTATATAGTCCTCTCCCGAATCGTTGAGTAAAAATAACTCGCAGATCATATCTCTGTAACGTTCTTCATCTGCCGTTCCGGCAGCACTGTTCATAGCTGTCATTGGTTCGCGCAGGAATTTGTGTTCCAGGCGCTGAGTCATGATATCGATGATACGGCGTTCTTTATCAGTAAGATTTGGCAGTTTGGCAAATGCCCGTTTTAAAACCTTCTGCCGCAGAAAATTCATTTTTTCATGCAGCTGAACCATTACAGGCCGCATCGTCAGATAGCGCAGCCGTTCTTTCAGTGCCGTTATTTCTTCGTCAATAATTGCTTCAGCCACCTTGGCTTCAGAAGATCGGAAATTCTTATTCATATCGACAACGCCTTCCAGATCGTCGATATTATACAGGGTAACGCCTTCTATATCTCCAACCAGAGGATCAACGTCACGGGGAACGGCAATATCAACTAAAATAAGCGGTTTGCCGCTGCGTTTAGGAATAATATCGCGTACACCCTGTTCTGTTATAACATAGTGAGGCGCTCCTGTAGAAGTGATAATGATATCAGAGGTTATCGCCTGATGCATAAATTCGTTATACGGGATCGCAGTACCGTTAAATTTTTCTGCCAGTTCTTGAGCGTGAGACAGATTACGGTTACTGACAAAGATAGTTTTAGCGCCTTTATCAATCAAATGGCGGGCGGTCAGTTCACTCATTCTGCCGGCACCCAATACTAAAATATTGGCTTTAGTCAGATCGCCGACAACGTCGATAGCCAGATCTACCGCGGCGGAAGAAACAGAAACAGAACTGTAGGCGATCTTTGTTTCTGTACGTACACGCTTGCCGACGGCGATAGCACGATTAAATAAGGTGTTGAACAAAGTGTCTGTCATACCGCAGCTGCGGGACAGATGATATGCATTTTTAATCTGGCTCAGGATCTGGCCTTCCCCGATGATGAGTGAGTCAAGGCTGGAAGCGACTTTAAACAGATGACGGACGCAATTAATGCCGGTCAGATTATAGAAATAGTCGGGTTTATATTGTTCGCCTGCCAGATGGCGCAGCAAAGTACGGATAAAATGTAATCCGGCAGCAGGATCTTCCAGCACCATATAAAGTTCAGTACGGTTGCAGGTTGAAAGTAAAACTGCTTCGTTGAGGTTGTCGTTATTGCGCAGCCGGCGCAGCACACGAACCGTTCTATCCTGTGAAAAATTGAAACGTTCACGGATCTCAACGGGGGCTGTTTTGTGATTCAAGCCTAAAACGATTAGCTGCATCAGTAATGATCTCCTTTGCTTGGTCAAGCTTACCTGCATGAAGCAGGCCGATGACGGATTGGTTTAAAGTCTGACGCCAGAAAGCAGTACGCTTTTCAGGTGTAGTAGCTATTGTTTTCAGTTCTCGTCGAAGCTGTTGTAAGAATTCGTTGAATTCGGCAAAATCAGAGCCATAATATGCCCTAAGGTCCTGTGACAGTACCCGTGTCAAAGCGGGCATACCTCCGGTAGACAGAGTAAATGTCAAAGCCCCGTTTTTTACGGTTGAAGGCACACTGAAGTTACCTAATGACGGTTCTGTAACGACATTACAGAGACAGGGTGCAGCAGCAGCGATTTTTCTGTTGATATGAAAATCGTCGGTTGCTGCAATCGTTACAAAAGCATCAATGAGATCGTTGTCTGCATAAGCGCGCAGTTCCAGCTGCAGCAGTCCGGTCTTTGCTAAAGTCAACAGCTGCGGATCAGCCGCAGGTGCGATTACAGTCAGGTCCGCACCTGCTTCGATCAATGGCAGCGCTTTACGGACGGCTACTTTACCACCGCCGATAATGACACATTTTTTATTTTTTAAGTCCAGCATGGCCGGATAAAAAAAAGAATTCTGCTGCATGGTTACCTGCTTATAAAAATAGATTTTACGTAAGGATAAATGTTGAAAAATACAACAACTATAATATCATAAATTAGGATTTATTTCCAGTTAAAAGAGTGTTGCAGAGCAGGAAATCAGAGCTGTTGCTTGCTATATTAAAATTAGAAAAAGGATTTGCTGTTTGAGCGGCGAATACTTACAGATAAACATCAGCCTATGATAGGAGGAATGACTTATGAACTGTGCTTTTTGCCCTCATCACAAATGTTATACCAGCGGTCAGAACTGTACTCGTCTGACTCATGAAGAAATCAGCGAGTATTATACCGACGAAGATAAAAAAATGATGCGAGCGTCGTCTGCGACAGAAAGCCGTAATTATTTGAAAATGACACGTTTGGAAGAAAGCGTATTTTTCGCTAAAGAGATGGGTGTAAAGAAAGTCGGGATAGCCTTTTGCATCGGTTTAGCCAATGAAGCTCATTTTTGTGCCCAGTATTTTAAGAAGGAAGGGCTGGATGTTCAATCGGTATGCTGCAAAGTCTGTTCCGTTGATAAAGATCTGCTGGAACTGGAAAAAATCAAACCCGGACAGCGTGAAGCTATGTGCAATCCTAAAGTGCAGGCCTGCCTGCTGAATGAAGGCGGTACAGAATTGAATTTTATCGTAGGGCTTTGCGTAGGTCACGATATGCTTTTTACCATGGAATCCAAAGTGCCGGTTTCCAGTATCATTACTAAGGACAGGGTTTTAGCAAATAATCCTGCAGGGGCGGTTTATTCACGTTATTGGCGCCGTAAGCTGGGAATTTTGGAGGAAGGTACTGTTTGACTGCCATGTAAATATTGTTTAAGGACTGCCGTTTTAACGGCAGTCCTTATTTTTTTTTATAAAGATGCAGGCTTTTAACTAGCAGCCCCAAAGCAGTCCATCCTGTCAGCACCAGGTATTCAGTTTTACTCAGCGAAGCAGAGGTGCCGGGCAGCAGCATGGCAGCAATAATGAGAAAACTGACGCAGCATGCAGCACTGATACCCGCTTTGCCGCCAGGGACTTTGTAGGGGCGGTATAGATTTGCTTCGCTGCTGCGCATTTTATAACAGGCCAGACTGACCATCATACAGGAGAACATGAAGGTCAGGGCAGCAACATTTGTCAGAGGCAGCAGCATATTGCTTCCCAGGAAAGGGGCGAGAACGATACTTGTGCTGAGCAGAATATGTGTAGATTTGGCAATAGCCTGAGAGTGGTCGGAGGGGCTGAAGGCTGCAGGCAGTTGTTTTTTTCGGGCCATAGCCAGTAAAATCCTGGAGGATGAGGCATAAAAGGAGTTCATAGGACCCAACGCTCCCAAAACAGTTATGCAGAGCATGAGAAAGTATAAATTAAAATTGATGTGCTTAAGACAGGCAAGAGCTGCCAAAGGCTGTTTGACAAAACTTGTCCAGGGGATAAGACTGCTGAAAGCTGCTATGCAGATAATGTAAAAGGTAGCTGCAGATAAAAGTGCAAGGCTGATAATTCTGCCGAATTTGTGCCAATCTAAGCCCTGAGCAGCTTCTTCTGCCTGCTGCGGGATAGTGTCAAACCCGGTATAGAAAAAAGGCGTTACTGTAAGCAGGGCAAAAATACCGGTCCAGAGAGAGGTGGCCTGAGTATGTGCTGTCGACTCATTGACCGGAAGAAAAAGCGGCTGCCAGTTTGCAAGACTGCCTTTGTCAAAAGCACTGATAATGGCCAGCAGTAATCCTGCGAGCAGCGCTTTAGTCAGGAAAGACTGGGCTTTAGCTGCTGCTTTTGGGCCGTGCAGATTTTGTCTGATGATAAATCCTGAAAGGCAAAGCGCTATCAGTACTGGGAAAAGGTATACATCGGCACCTAAAATGCTGTAGAGCCTGATTGAACGCAGCCATGGAAACATATCTCCGAACAGGGTGCCCAAAAGGGTGGAGACAGCAATCGTTTCCCATGGACACATGATAATATTACTTAGCAGCAGCAGCCAGCCTGTAATAAAAGATACTGTTTTACCGTAGGTGCGGTCAACATATTCTATTACCCCGCCGTCAATAGGCAGAGCGCTTGTAAGCTCTCCGAAAACAGCTCCGATAGGCAGTAGAAGCATCGCCCCCAGTAAAAATGCCAGCATGGCCGGAATGGGTCCTCCGCTGATGATGATCCATTCGCCGACTAAAAAAATCCAGCCAGTACCGATGATCGCACCGAACCCGATTGTAAAAAAATTCCAGAGCGTCAATGTCTTTGATATATTCTTTTGTTTGACAGAGTCAACGGACATAAAAAAGTCCCCTTACATAAATTTTCAGGAATAAAAATGATAATAATTTTAGTTTATACTTTTAAAGTATATAGTGCGGCTAACACTGCTTGTTTAATCGTTTACAATAATGCCTGATAAAAGCTTTCTAAAATTACAAATTCTGCCAGAAGTTATAATGTGAAAATGTCGCAAATTGTCTGAAAATTAATTTACAAATGTTCTGACAAATGTTAAAATTACGGTAAATACATTTGTGAGGTGATCGGAAATGCTGACTTTGCCTTTACTTAGAAAAATGCTGAATCGTGCTGGTACAGAGCTGAAAGCTAACAGTAAATATTTATGTGAGCTTGACAGTGTGGCTGGCGACGGTGATCACGGAATCACTATTGGCAGAATGGCTGATGTGATGAAAGAAAAAACAGAAAATACTACTATTGATACGATGAGGGTCTTGCTGGATGAGTTGGGCGACGCTTTTATGGGTATCAACGGCGGCAGCGCCGGACCGCTTTGGGGTACGGTGTTTACAGGGATGGCCGAAGGAATCGACGATCAGGCTGAACTGACTGACTTGGAGCTGCGGAAAATGTTTACGCAGGCCAAAGAAGATTTTATGGATATTTCCAAAGCAAAGCCCGGTGATAAAACTATGGTCGATGCGCTGTATCCGGCTATCGATGCCATTATTGAAACACAAGGAAGCTTGAAAGAAATCATGACAGCTGCGGCTGCAGCTGCTGGCGCTGGTGCGGAACAGACCAGTACTATGGTTGCCAGATTCGGCCGCGCTAAAAATATGGGTGAGCGCAGTATCGGTACTAAAGATCCCGGTGCTGTATCCATAGCTATTTTATTTAACGGTATGGCGCAGGCCTTATAAAAGGCTTAGTTTTCCGCAGGTGCGGAAATAAATAAAATTTTGGAGGTTGAAAAGCATGAAAAAATTTATTAACGATCCCGAAAATCTGACCAGTGAATTACTGGAAGGTCTGGCTCTTGCCAATAAGGATATCATCCATCTGGAAGATGGCAACCTGGTTGTAAATAATAAATTGAAAGATGCTGACCGCGTTACGATCGTCACTTTGGGCGGTACCGGCCATGAGCCTGCTATCAGCGGTTTTGTCGGCGAAGGAATGGTAGATATTTCCGTGGCTGGTAATGTTTTTGCCGCTCCTGGCCCGCAGGCCTGTATAGAAGCAATCAAAATGGCAGATAAAGGCCACGGTGTTTTGTTTGTTGTTTTGAATCATGCCGGCGATATGCTGACCGGTAATCTGACAATGAAACCTGTCTCTTATACACATCTGACGCTGCCGACGAAC
>ENA-OYXQ01000611-OYXQ01000611.1-human-gut-metagenome-genome-assembly--contig:-NODE-611-length-15027-cov-6.749332_pt1 | contig 15027 bp, 25 predicted proteins | sample MGYA00243974_ERZ653430 | MGnify/ENA primary metagenome ERZ653430 (study PRJEB26926, sample SAMN06164997) | human gut metagenome | biome: ENVO:00009003; feature: ENVO:2100002; material: ENVO:00002003...
AAGAGACAGTCCCTTATGCGTATCAACCCCGAGAAGTACGGGCTGTTAAAGCAACGTATTGAAACCTACAACGACTGAAAAGAATGGAAGTACAGGTAGACCACACAAGCAGGGCACACGCCCTGCTTTCCCCGAGCAGCTCGCACCGCTGGCTTAACTGCACGCCGTCCGCGCGGTTAGAAGAACCGTATGAGAGCACGAGTAGCCCGGCAGCGGAAGAGGGAACGGTGGCGCACGAACTGGCAGAGCACGCAATAGAAAAGTATTTAGCCGGGGAATATCTGCCGTTACTGGACGAATTGCCCGTACCCGACGGGATACGTAACAACAAATACTACAGTTCAGAAATGGAACGCTACGTAACGGATTACGTTTGCTATGTGTGCGACATATACGAACTGGTGGAAGGCGCTAAAATGAGCGTGGAACGGAAGTTCGACCTAACGGCATACGTACCCGAGTGTTTCGGTAGCTGCGACTGCGACATAGTAGGCGAGACTGTCCTGAACATCATCGACCTAAAATATGGCAAGGGCGTACAAGTAGATGCCGGTGGAAACAGTCAGTTAATGATGTACGCTATCGGGGTGCTTAATTCCCTGGAGCCGTCACACCGCGCCAGGATTGAAAAGGTACGTATGCACATCGCACAAGTACGGACAGGCAACTACTCGGTATTCGAGATGTCCGCACGGGACTTGACCCACTGGGCAATACACGTACTTCGCCCCACTGCCGAAAAGGCATGGGCAGGACAGGGGGAAACCAAAGTAGGTAGCCATTGTAAGTTCTGCAAGTTCAAGGCACAATGCAGGGCACAGAAAGATGCCTTGGTTAACGAGTTCGAGACCTACGGGGACACCAAGGCATTGACGCTTGACGAGATAGGGGACATATTAAGCAAGTCCGGTATGTTCACCGACTGGCTGGCATCGGTCAAGTCTTTCGCAATGCAGGCCGCTACACGGGGCGAAAAGGTCAAGGGGTGGAAACTCGTAGAGGGCAGGTCAGTACGTGTCATAAACGACGCGGAAACAGCCATAGAACGCCTAAAAGCCTTAGGTTTCTCAACCGAGGACATAACAGACAGCAGACTGAAAGGCATTGGAGACCTTGAACGGATTGTAGGAAAGAAACCACTCGCCGCAACTCTCGACGGGTTGATAGTCAAGCCGCAAGGACTGCCAACGCTAGTCCCGGAAAGCGATAAGAGGGAAGAATTAAGCCCTACTATTGATGACTTCGATGAATTAAATTCATAAAAGATGTTTACGAAAGAACCAACCTATCAGATAAGGCGTTATATTTGCACCATCAATTTAAAAACAGAACGGTATGGAATGTAACAACGGTATTTTAACAGAGAAAGAGATTCAAGCAAGGACAAAGTTCTGGAATAAAAAGCAGTTCCGCACATGGAGCAAGAAAGAACTTGAAAGAACCTCTACAGACATGCAAAAACTTTTGGTAGCTATAAGGGAATTCAGTATAGACGAGATTAAAGCCATTAAAGAGTTAAATATCTATGCCTTTGGAACACGCTACAGAAATGACCCGAGGCTTATCATATGGGCGGCAGACCGGAGAGACTTGGATTATGCTATTTCGATAGCGCCAAAAACTTTCAAAGTTAAGCAAGGCTAACAGAATAAACAACCTATTGGACTATCTGTTATCTTTGCAACGCCAAATTAAAAAAAAACGGAACGCCCGAACCGATTAGAGGGCAAAGACAAAAATTGTAGATTATGAAAGCAATGATTAAAAACGTGAGATTGAGCTATGTTAGATTGTTTGAAGCGCAACAAGTCAACGGACAAGGAGACGCAAGTTACAGTGTATGCTTATTGATTCCGAAGGATAGCCCGGAAGTTCCGAAGATTAAGGAAGCTATCGAACAAGAATTTAAGGGGCTGAAAGCCCGTTATCCGAAACTGAACGGTAAAGACCCGAAGGTATGGACCAATCCATTAAGAGACGGGGACGAAGAAAAAGACGGTGCAGAGTATCAAGGTTGCTACTTTATCAACGCAAAGCGCAAGGAGAAGCAAGGGGCGCCTATCGTGATTGACGGTAGAAAGCAGTACATCACAGACCCGAACGAGGTGTATAGCGGTTCTTGGGGCAACGTAGCCGTATCTTTCTATCCTTATGAGTTTACCGGGAAGTACGGTGTCGGTGTAGGCTTGAACGGTGTGCAGAAGACAAGGGACGGCGAAAGACTGGACGGCGGAACAAGCATTGACGATTTTGATTTTGAAGACGAGGACGACGATTTATTCAACTAACAATCCATTTAAACAAATTAATAACTGGGCGGCGTAATGCCGCCCAAAAATAAAAATCAAAAATGGGAAAATACGATTCGTATGTAAACGCGGAAGGTGTTAGAATTTCAAAAGTAACGGGGAAACCGTTGAAAAAATATAATAAGGTCAACAAGGCATACTGGGCAGCTCGAGAGGGCAAAGCGGTAGTACAGCAACCCATAGTTGAGGTTGACCCGCTGATAGAAGAGCTTAAAAGTTATTACAGCGAAGAAGAATTAAAGGGTATTATCAGTTTGAAGAAGGACGCGCCGCCCGTCGAACTGGTACACATAACACCGAAGAAAAAGACATCGCTCGACGAGGGCAATACCGGGTTTCTTATCGCGTCAGACTGGCACGCCGACGAAGTAGTAAAGGCCTCTACAGTATTGGGCAAAAACGAGTATGACAAGGATATCGCAGAAAAGCGTATCACTAATTTCTTTGCAAATGCCGCGTACATGATAAAGAAAAAGCCGGTAGATAACCTGGTTGTCGGTTTGATTGGCGACATGATAGGCGGATACATCCACCCCGAACTCGAGCAAACGAACAGTATGCCCCCGATGCGCGGTGTTAACTTCGTTAAGGACCTGATTATCTCCGGGCTTAAGTATCTGCACGACCAACTGCCGGAACTTGAAAAGATAACCGTCATCGGTATTTGCGGAAACCACTCGAGAACTACAAAAAAGATGCAGTTTAGCAACGGTTTCGAGATGAATTATGAGTATTTCATGTACAAGGACATCGAACACATCCTAACACTTATGGGGCTGACAAAATTCAGTTTCATTATCCCCGAAAGTGAATTTGCCTATATCGACGTGTACGGAAAGAAAGTGTTATTCGCACACGGGCATCAATTCCGCACGGCTGGCGGTATCGGAGGTATTTACCCGTCAATGATGCGCTGGTACGCGAAGATGAACCAAACAATACAAATTGATAAGGCCTTTATCGGGCATTACCACCAAATGGTATATACTAAAGAGGTTTGTGTAAACGGCTCTTTGAAGGGTTTCGACGCGTTCGCAATGGGGCACGGACTGGCATATGAGGAACCGCAACAAACGTACGTTATTCTGAACGAGAAGCGAGGCTTTATTTTTTACTCACCTATTTTTGCCGATTAGGTTAAGGGGCCGCTAATTGCTAAATAAATGCAGTTAGTAGCCTTTCTTCTTGTTTATTAAAAACATTGTCGTACCTTTGCCGTTATAATAGTATTAACAATTAAAACAATGAGTTGTGAGACATCTGTTTATTGACTTTGAAACGTATTCCGAAACGGACATTGAAAAAGCCGGTAACTATAAATACTGTGAGGACGGGAATTTCGAGATACTCCTTTGCGGTTACATGTGGGACACCGACACGGACGTTACGATTATCGACTTAACGAAGCCCGGAGGACTGACCGAGTTTTACGATTTGTTCGGGTATGTAAAGAACAACGAGGACGTTGTGATAGTAGCACACAATGCTACATTTGAGCGTATCTGTTTGCGTGAATACGGGTTTGACATAAGCCCCATGCGTTTTTTCTGTACGGCTAACATGTCGTTATATTGCGGTATGCCGGCATCATTGGAAGCGGTATCCAATATTCTGAACCTTGACAACAAGAAGAAGGGCACGGGCAAAAACCTCATCCGTTATTTTTCTATTCCGTGCAAGCCTACCGAAACAAACGGAGGTCGCACACGTAATTTACCGGAACACGCCCCCGAGGACTGGGAGGAGTTTATAGATTACCTACGTTATGATGTGCTTTCAGAAAAGGAAATATTCGGCAAGTTGTCCCGGTTTGAATTCCCGGAAGAAGAGCGGCGAATTTATGCAGCTGACCAACGAATAAACGATTACGGCATATTGGCAGACCTTGATTTAGCGCACGCCGCGCAGGATATGGACGAAGAATATAAGGCACGTCTTACCGAAAAAGCCGAAAAAGAATTCGGGCTGAGTTCTTTAAAGTCCATGCCGCGTTTAAAAGGCTTCATTAAAGAGCGTACCGGCGTGGTTATCGATTCCCTCAATAAGAATAACATCGAGGGGGTGATAAAGACCATAACGAGCCTCAAAAACGTTACTGACGAGGATAAGCAAGCAGTGTTAGACGTTATAGACTTGCGTAGGGAGATAGGTAAAACGTCTAATGCCAAATACACCGCCATACTGGCAAGCGCCGGGAGGGGCAACCGTATCAGGGGCCTGTTCCGTTACTACGGGGCGAACCGTACCGGGCGATGGGCTGGGCGCCTGGTTCAACTACAGAATCTGCCACAAAATCATATCGAAGACCTTGACGGGGCGCGAGACCTGGCAAAAATGCACGACTTGGATATGATGGAAGTTGTATATGACAAGCCTACGCATATACTATCGCAGCTTATACGTACCGCGTTTATTGCCCCCGAGGGGTACACGTTCGCTGTAGCTGACTTCTCGGCGATTGAAGCCCGGGTAATTGCATGGGTTGCAAACGAGCAATGGCGTTTAGACTTATTCAGCGACCCGAAGGCAGATATTTATTGTGCCTCCGCCTCTAAAATGTTCGGTGTCCCGGTACACAAGGGCGACGACTTAAGGCAGCGAGGGAAGGTTGCGGAGCTTGCATTGGGGTATGGGGGCGGTGTTAACGCGCTTACCACAATGGATATTAAGAAAGCATTGAAGGACGAGGAAAAGCCTCAAATTCTGTCGAAATGGAGAGAAGCCAATAAAAAAGTAGTATCTTTGTGGCGCTCGTTAGAAGATTGTGCAAAGCGATGTATCGGAACGAGACGCGAACAAGTCTATAGGATAGACGACGTTTCAAGTATTATATTCCGCTATGAGAGCGGCGCGATGACTATTGAAATACCGAGCGGCAGGAAGCTGTTCTACCCGTCGGCAAGAATGGGGAGGCGCACCATAGAAGGCGTTAACGGCTCGTTTGAGGTTGAGGATATCTCCTACATGGGGCAGGACCAAACCTCCGGGAAATGGGCTAAACTAAGCACCTACGGGGGCAAGCTAACCGAGAACGTCGTGCAGGCGATAGCCCGCGACTTGCTGGCGAATGCAATTTTCAAGGTATTCGATTTAGGTTTTAATATCGTGCTGCATGTGCATGACGAGATTGCCGCCGAGATACCGAAGGACGGAAACGAGGAAAAGACGCTGCAAATAATGAGCGATGCCATGTGCGACGCCCCGGGCTGGGCAAAAGGTATCCCCTTAAGGGCAGCCGGATATATTACGGACTATTACAAGAAAGATTAAATTATGGAATTGAGAAAGATGGTTTTTAAAATTGCTACCGCGAGCAGCGCGAAGTCCACTTCATGGAAAAACCGCTCTTACACATGGGACGAGTTGACCGAGAAGCTGGCAAGGGCAAAGGTTACGGATGAGACGTACCGCGAGTTCATGAGCGCGAGCAAAGCCGAGCAGGGTACAATTAAAGACGTAGGCGCATTCATAGGCGGGGAGTTGTTCGGTAGCCGTAGAAACAAAAACAGTGTCGGGGAGCGCTCTATACTGGCGCTTGATATTGACTACGGAGAGAAGAACTTCCCGGAAGCATTCTACTCGGTTATCAATTGCGCGTGTATCATTCACGGGACGCACAAGCATAACCCGAAAGTGAATACACTCCGTTACCGTGTTATCATTCCGTTGTCCGAACCAGTGGACGGGGAACAATACGAAGCCATTGCCCGAAAGGTTGCAGAATTAACGGGTATCGACTTGTACGACAGAACGACGTTCCAGCCCGAGCGATGCATGTTTTTCCCGTCGGTTTCCCGGGATGTAGACTATGAGTTTATAGATTATTCGACATTCAACGAAAGCCCGTTGGACGTGCAGAAGTATCTGGGCATGTACGACGATTGGAGCGATACTACCGAATGGGCATACCACAAGGACGAGAAGGGCGAAGTCCGGACACTCGCCAAGGAACAGCAGGACCCCACATTAAAGGAGGGTAACGTAGGTGACTTTTGCCGCGCCTACACCATCAGCGAGGTTATCGCGGAATACCTACCGGACGTTTACGAACCGACCGAGCAGAATGACAGATGGACTTATACGGGCGGCTCGACTTCGGGCGGTATGATTACCTTTAATGATATGTTTGCCTACTCATTCCACAATAATGACCCGATACAAGGCAACCATGTGTTCAATGCCTACGACCTTGTACGTGTACACAAGTTCGGTAAGCTGGACAAGGGCTCGGACAGGAAGAACTCGACCGAAGCTATGAACGAACTTGTAAACAAGGACGCAAAGGTAGCCGCGGCACGTGCCCGGATGCTTGCGGCTAAGGCCGGTGAAATCATGGACGGTTTCGGCGATGCTATAGAAGTAGAGGAAGCGACAGACAGCGATGTAGCGACTACATACGAGGACGCTATGGCAAAGCTCGAAACGGACAAGCGCGGCGCTTACCTTCCGTCAGCAAAGAATTTGGGTCTAATAATGAAGTACGACCCGAACCTAAGGGGGCTTATCGCCCGCGACCTATTTAAAGAACGTCGGATTGTTACTCGTGTCCCCATATGGCGCGCGAAGGATAGTTCTTTGGACTTCCAGGATGTGGACTACTCGGGCGTACGTAAACACATCGAGGACGTTTACGGCATATCGAATAGTGCAAAGATTGACGATGCTATAGCGCTGTCCGCGGAAATGAACTCATTCCACCCCGTGCAGGAATATCTAACCAAGTTAAAATGGGATGGTGTCGAAAGAGTTGACAAGGCTTTAATTCACGTCATGGGCGCGGAAGATAACATATATACCCGTGAGGCATTCCGTATCATGATGGTAGGTGCAGTTAAGCGTATCTTTCAAAAGGGCTGCAAGTTCGACAGTATGTTAGTGTTACAGTCAGAGCAGGGCGCAGGAAAGAGCACGTTTATTCGGATGCTTGGCAAGCATTGGTTCTCGGATAGCCTCTCGAGCATGGACGGCAAGGGCGCGTTCGAGCAGTTGCAGGGTAACTGGATATTGGAGATTGCCGAGTTGTCCGCAATGCAACGTTCAGAAGTCGAGGGCATGAAAAACTTCATTTCTAAAACCGAGGACAGCTTTAGACCGGCATACGGGCGCGTTACTAAGAACTTCCCCCGGCAGTGTATCTTTATAGGTACGACCAACCGGGACGAATTTCTAAAGGACGATACGGGCGGCAGACGCTTTTTGCCCGTGAAGGTTAAGGCGAACGCCAATACGCATCTTATCTTTGAGAAGGGCTTCGACGATTACGTAGACCAGCTTTGGGCGGAAGCCGTACAAATGTATTTCCGAAAAGTGAGCACGTTGTTATCCCGTGAAGCCGAGGAAATCGCCGAGAAAGGACGAGAAGAGCATTTCGAGGCAGACCCCCGTACCGCATCAGTAGAAGCGTATTTGAATATGCTCGTACCGGCAGATTGGCGGCGTATGTATGTGAACGAACGACGCATGTACTTTAGGGAGTACGACGCATCGAAGGTAGACCCGGAAGACTTTACACTGAAAAAGATGGACTTCGTTTCGGCTATGCAGATTGCTACGGACGTGTTCGAAATGGAGGTAGGGCGCGTAACAACCAAGGAAAGCCGCGAGATAGCCGCTATCATGTCTAAGGTACAAGGGTGGCGGCGAGCGGCGAATGGAAAAACAGTCGCAGGTATCGGGCGCACACGAGGATATGAGCGTATTGTTAACGAGTGATAACAGAGGGGGTGTAAAAGTCCCCAAATGTTAACTAACTGTTAACAGAATAACCAAATGAAATTTATTTCTTAAGTGGTGTTAATGAAATATACAACCTATCAGTATTTGCCGCATATTTGTAATGTCAAAAGGAAATAATAACAATTTAAAAACTAAGGATTATGAGAACTTCAATTTTAAACCTTATCAGAGAAAGCGGTATCATTAGTTTTAACGATATTGTTTACGCGCTGAACCTACAGACCGAATACAACGAAGCAGCCAAACAAATGGCATATCTCCAAATGGAGGGCCTTGTACATTACGTGCCGGGCAAGGGCTACGAAGCAGAATAAAAGTTAATAAGGCAATAACGGTGAAAATTAAGACCGCGAAAGGCATTAATTATTGCGCGCTCCTTGGGGCTGGTAACGAAGCGTTCTTCCCGATGGACGAAAAATCAGACCTTCCGAAACCTACGTATGAAACATATGCTACCGGCATACCAATGTATAATGATTTTAGTATTGTTCGGGTTGTTATATCGGGAAATTTCGTTTTCCTAACAGAGAACCACAAGAATAAATATTATGGGGATATCCTCCAGGGGACAGACATTTTACATTGCACCGAATTAGAAAAGTAATTAACAAATTTTTTAAAAATTATGAAAAGCGGGAATTTTATTGAACTGACGTTCGTAGTTAAGGGCGAGTTGCAAGCGGAGTATATCAACGTTGAGCACGTATCTCGTATTATGTACGTAGATGGAAAGCCGTTTATCGGTATGCTGGGGCAAACCTACACGCGCCAACTTACAGAAACGAGCATGCAGGAACTAACAGAGTGTATTAACTTAGAAAACAATTAAATCAAACTAAAATGGTTACTATCTTGAAAGTTATCGCAGTAAACGAAGGGGGGCGTACCTCTTATTATCCTACCCAGGACGACGGGGTGTTTCCAACCGTGGATATGGCACGGGAGTTTTATAAAAATGAGTTCAAGGCAAATCGAATAATATTGTGTTATGTCAACAAGTGAGAACGTACAGAGTTACAACGTAGGTAAGTCCGATTATTCAAGGCACGCTATACAGCCATGGGACATTTGGGAAGAGTATAACCTCAACCCCTGGGACGCGGATATAGTGAAACGCGTGCTACGCAGCAAGGAAGGCGAGGCGCGGACGCTTGACTACGAAAAGATTATCCACATTTGCAAATATCGCATTGCGGAGTTATCTAAGAAAGTTTTAAAGGAGACCGGGGTAGTTGCACCAGTCGAAGCAGAAAAGCCCGTAGAGGACGGGGAAGGCGACGATACAACGGTATTTTGCCTGGACGAGACAGCGAAGCCTGCAATGTTCTATACCGAGGGCGAAAAGTGGAACGGCAAGTATGTCGGTTACTCGGCGTTCATAACCGGTAACTCGCCCTATATGTATTTAGGTGTCGACGCAGAGGGCAACCACTTATATGCAGACCTTTCGGGGCTCGAACAATGGTGTTACACCTCGGAAACGCACCTGCCGCCAAAAACGTTCAAACTAAGGTATACCGGCCTTTTTGGCAATCACAGGAGTTCCCTAAAGATAGGGCGCGAAGGCAAGAACTACGAGAAGTACGATTATATAATAACGTACGACGGGCGCCTACTCCGCTACTTTGGTATGAAGGGGGAAATGTTTTCCTACCGCAATATGTCGGCAAAGCGCTCGGATGGTTCATACCCCGAGTTTTTAAGCCGTTTTAAAATATTAAATAAAGCAATTCAATTCACGCTGTGACAAGTAAGAAATGAAAGATGTAATAAGTGAAAAGGATTTAGAGCGTACATTTAGCGAGCGCCTAAACAGAACAAAAAAGGTGTGGGTAATAAAACTATTGTCCACCTTTATAAAAGGCTTGCCGGATAGAATGATACTTTGCCAGGGCGGGTATGTAGGCTTTGCCGAGATAAAGACCACCGGGAAGAAACCAACAAAGATACAATTACTGATACATAGCAAGTTAGAGGCTTTAGGCTTCAAAGTATTTGTTATCGACGATTTGGAAAGTAGGGACGCCGCAATAAGTTTCTTCCTAAGAAATATCAGGGAAATGAACGACATGCCGAGAAAAGGGTTATCCTTGTAGCAACAAATTAAAAAACATAATCAAGTATGGTTTATCCAGGAGGCAAGGCAAGGATAGCAAAAGAAATTTTGCCCGTAATTTTGGCGGACAGAAAAGAAGGGCAATATTTCGCCGAACCGTTTTTAGGGGCTACCCGGGGCAAATCGTGACGGCAAAAGGCGAGCACCGTGATTTCATATCCATGGCTGTGAGGAACATGGCAAAGCAGATACCCAAATTGCAGGGCGTAGAGTTTCGCTCCGGGGACTACAGGAATCTACAAATACCCGAGGAGCCCATAATATACTGCGACCCCCTGTATAAGGATACCGATGCGACATATAGACGCGGTCTGAACCACGATGAGTTTCGGCAATGGTGCCGGGAGCGTGTTTACGACGGTCATAAGGTCTACATCTCCGAATACCAAGCTCCGGAAGACTTTGTAAAAATTCGGGAAAAGCCATTACAAAATGGCATGAGCGCCGACAAAGGAAAAGCTACCGAGGAATTATTTATTTATAAAGGACAATTTTAAAATGGAAATCATGAAGAAGAGAAGTTTAAAGGAAGAAATTGAATACCGTTTAGGTATGTACTTCGGCATCAAGTCGGGTGCGCTGTATGTCCGTGATGATAAGTTCGGTAACACCGAGGAAATTCTAAAGCGGTTGCAGCACGATATTATCGTAGACGTTAATTTCCTTTCGCGTAAAAAACTGGGTTACGTATCGGATGAACAGGATTTCAAAAGCATTTGCGTATTCTATAAAACAAAATTAATGAGGCAATAAAGCTATGGTAAACTATATAGATTTAAAGTTAAAGTGTATCGCAGGACACACCGAAATAGTATTAAACGGTCAGCGCATCAAGTGCGCGGCCGATTACGACAGAGTATTGGGGCATATAGCCCCGGCAGCCCTCCATGAGTTCAGCACCCAGTTATCAATGATAAAATCAATGTTATGTTAGAAAGAAAGCAATTACATGAATACCAAGTAAGGGGAGTGCAGCACATCATAGACAATGAGTTTTGCGCGTTGTTCCTTGATATGGGCCTGGGAAAGACAGTGACAACCCTAACCGCCGTCAAAGACCTTTTGGACAGTTGCATTATATCCAATTGCCTGGTAATTGCCCCGAAGAAGGTAACGCAGGTTACATGGAGCGACGAGATTAAGGCATGGGCGCACCTTAAGGACTTGACGATATCAGTCATAGACGGTACGGTTAAACAGCGCCGGGAAGCCTACGGGAAGAAAGCGGACATATATGCAATCAGCCGTGATAACATTGTTTGGCTCGTAATGGAGTACGGAGGCATTAAGCTTCCCTACGATATGGTTGTCATTGATGAGCTTAGCAGTTTTAAGAACCACGCCTCAAAGCGTTTTAGAGCCCTCAGAAAGGTGCGGAAGTTTATACCGCGAGTAGTAGGCTTGACGGGTACACCGTCGCCTAACGGACTTATAGACCTGTTTGCACAAATGTATTTGATAGACCAGGGGGAAAGGCTCGGTAAATCAATCACAGCGTACCGGGACAGGTTTTTCAGACCGGATAAGAGAAACGGCGACATAGTGTACAGTTATGCACTGAAAAGCCCGCAGGAGGAAACGGAGAAGCAGATAAGCGACCTTATCAGCGACATAACCATATCGATGACCGCAGAGGACTATTTGAAGATGCCCGACCGCATTAACATATACGACCGCGTGGAGTTGTCTCCCAAAGTGCTGGCGCAGTATAAGGAGTTCGAGAAGGAACAGGTATTGGAACTTATCAACTCGGACGAGCCGATAAGCGCAGCAAGTGCGGCAGCCCTGTCAAACAAGCTACAGCAATTCGCCAACGGTGCGATATACGATGCCGACGGAAAGGTTATCGAGTTGCACGACGAGAAGTTGGAAAAGCTTGAAGAACTCGTGGAGGCCGCGAACGGCTCGCCCGTATTGGTTGCCTACTCCTACAAGCATGACCTCGACCGTATAATGCAGAAGCTAAAGGCATACAGGCCCGTCAAACTGGAAAGGCCCGGACAGATAGCCGAGTGGAATGCCGGGGACATTAAAGTGCTTGTAACGCACCCGGCGAGTGCCGGGCACGGGCTTAACCTGCAGAAAGGCGGGCATACGCTTATATGGTTCGGCAATACCTGGAGCCTGGAACTGTACATGCAGTTCAACGCCCGGCTGTATCGCCAGGGGCAAACGTACCCCGTAACCGTTCATCACATCCTAACCACGGGAACGGTAGACGAGAAGATAATAAAGGCCCTGGAAGGCAAGAAACAGACACAGGACGGGCTTATGCAGAGCATTAAGGAACTTATGGAATTCTACGGCAAGAAATGAAAAGGCCAACGGCAGTTATCGCAGTCCTGCCCTTATCGGTAGGTTGCACCGTAATACAGAACGCCGCGGACAGCATACAACGTAATTCCAAGCCACAGCAATTGGAGTACGGGCTGTCGCTGAAGGACAGTTTAATGCTTAAGTAACGTTAACGGAAGAACCGGCATGGCGGGAAAGGCGTTATATTTGCACCAACGACTTAAAAACAGAAGATTATGGAAAAGTATTCAAAAGCAGTTCGCGAGATGTACTCGCAGTTTAAACAGAAAGAAGCCCACCCGGCGGAGAAGTACGTAGGGAGATTAGCCCGGTGCACCTGGGGCGAAATTTCGGAAATAGTCGGGTACTCCACGGGGCTGGGGGGCGTGTACAATCTGATTGCAGATTGCCCGACAAGCATGGGCTGGACGATTTTAGGACCCAACGACGTCGTATTCAAAGAGTGCGAACATTATTGGTATGTCAGTATTAACGATTTGATAGATTAGAAGATTATGGAAAAGTATTCAAAGGCAGTTCGCGAGATGTACTCGCAGTTCAAAGGCAGGGAAGCCCACCCGATGGAAAGGTACATAGGGCGGCTAGTCAACTACTACGGCGAAAAAATGGAGGTGGTAGGCTATAGCCTCAATGAATTGGCAGGCGAGCCCTTGCTGATAGTGGACGGCTCGCAAAGCGGAGGCTGGTCGGAACTCGGTCCCGATGACCATGTATCCAAAAACTGCGGGTCTTATTATTACGTGAGTATCGGCGATTTAATAGGATAGAAGGTCATGGTCAGGAACAAGGATTTCGCGATGCTGTACGCAGGCCGCGCAGTATTCGACAAGAACGGCGAGTATGCCGGTGTGGTAGTCGGCTGGAACGATATGCTCGGCGTTATACTGGGCGTTGACCACGGGGACAGCTGGCAGACCTGGGGAATTACCGACATAGGCGTGTCCGAGGACGGATTTCCGTCCTATGAATACCGTAACGCCGGGACACTGGAAGAGCCGGGCGAGCTGACGGAAGGGGAAGCCCCGAAGCACAGGACAACGGGCGAGCTTATCAGGGAGCACGAAGGCGTGCGGGGTATCCGATTCTCCACAGGCGGGCACGGCAATGTACAGGCCGCATATATCCGCGGCAAGAACGGAGGCATGAAGCTTGTCAGTACGGGAGACGGTCTAGAAAATGTATCATCAAAAATTTAAGGGATATGGAAGCATTAACGTGTTTATTCGGGATAGCAATAGGTGCGGGTTTGGTAACCGGTCTGTGGTTTGTGGCCAAATTCGCAGCCCGTAATATAGACGGGAGGTACGACGAGTAATGGAAGGGACAACAATGGCATTGCATGCCGTGGCAATAGCCATAGTGGCAGGCGCGGCAATCTTTACGGGCGTAGACGTATTTTCGGCGCTGAAAGCTGCAAAAGCCGCGCCCGGCAGGAAGCCCGGGCATTTCAATATCGGCTACAGACCGGGATACGGCACCGGGATTTGCCGGGCGCACCTTGTGGGTGCGGCAGGACGGATCGGAAACGCGGTGCTGTACATAGTCGAAATACACCCCGGGGACGCGGCCAAAGCGCACGCATGGACTGTCCGGGAAACGGGGCCGTGCGGAGGGCATTTGCTGAAGAAAGGAAAATTCTATAGATATGCATTCAAGGAAGAGTTATATGGTTAAAGAACCGAAGCTTCCCCATAAGCTTAAATGGGGCGACAGGACGGCTGCAACGGCCGATGAAGCGGGATACCTTATCGGTATCAGACTAGTGGGCTACACGGGCTTGAAAGACGTGGTTATAGCCGAAGTGCATGAGAGCGTGGCGTACGGGGTGGGCGCATGGAACATACCCGAAGGCCCGGAGGGCACGGACGGAGACGTGTTCATGGAGAAGCCGAGAGCCGGGGCCTATTACAAGTATATAAAGCTTAAAGACATAGTGCATGGGGAAGGTTAGTTTTATGGATGTGGCGGTGTGCCTCAACTGTCACGTGTTCATCATATGGGAGTTCATACGAAGGTACGGATATACCGCCGGGGTAACGAAGGACAAGTACGGGCGCGGCTATGTGGAAGCCCGGCTCTGCAACGGGTGGATCGACAAGCTGGCAAAGTACGTGGCCGCCCAGGACTTCACGTACAAGCAGCCGATCAATAAGAGGAAGTACCTTGTCAGGGACGGGGCACGCCTCGCGGAGGAGAAAAGAAACGAGCAGGACATATCGAGAACCTACGGAATTGACCCGGACGGAAGGATAAAAAGGGTATCGACGTTCAAGGACGGAACGGTTCAAACGTGGTATTGGTACAGGTCTTCGCTCGGGTGGAAATTGACATAATGAAAGCGCCCTCAAAGGACGTGTCGAACTAAATGTCAGCGCCCTCAAAGGACGTGTCAAGTCGAGTGATAGCGATTAGCCCAAATCTGATTACAAAATGTCAGATTTGGGCTTTTATTTATAATTAGAAAAAAGGGGATTTTAGAATTAACATATTTTATGCACAGCTGCACAGTAAAAAATCTCTACTGTGCAGGTCTCTGTGCAGTCTAACTCC
>ENA-OYXQ01000634-OYXQ01000634.1-human-gut-metagenome-genome-assembly--contig:-NODE-634-length-14442-cov-4.378189_pt1 | contig 14442 bp, 12 predicted proteins | sample MGYA00243974_ERZ653430 | MGnify/ENA primary metagenome ERZ653430 (study PRJEB26926, sample SAMN06164997) | human gut metagenome | biome: ENVO:00009003; feature: ENVO:2100002; material: ENVO:00002003...
GTGCCGGTCCAGGCACCGGTGCCCGGCAGCGGGATGCCCACGAACAGCAGCAGCGCCAGGGTCAGGCCGCGGCCCGCCTTGGCCTCCAGTGCACGGCCGCCCTTTTCGCCCTTGTTGATGCAAAAGCGACAGATGGGCCCGATGAGGGGCTTATGGTAGCCCCAGATCAAAAACTTCCGGGCAAACAGGTAGATAAAGGGCACCGGAAGCATGTTGCCCAGCACGCACAAAAGGTAGGTGGGCAGTGCCGGAAGCCCCAGACCCAGCCCAATGGGAATAGCTCCGCGCAGCTCCACGATGGGCACCATGGAGATGAAAAACACCAGCAGATAATTCTTGAGCATAGCTTCTCCTTTACAGGTCAATGTCCAGCTCCACCGGGCAGTGGTCCGAGCCGAACACCTCGTTGTGGATCTCGGCGGCGCGGATCTTATCTGCGATGCGCTGCGAGACGATAAAGTAGTCGATGCGCCAGCCCGCATTCTTTTCGCGGGCATGGAAACGGTAGCTCCACCAGCTGTACTTCACCTCATCCGGGTGCACCACCCGGAAGCTGTCGGCAAACCCGGCCGCCAGCAGCTCGGTCATCTTGGCCCGCTCCTGGTCGGTAAAGCCTGCGCTCATCCGGTTGGTCTTTGCGTTCTTGATATCCATTTCGGTGTGGGCTACGTTCAGGTCGCCGCACAGGATCACCGGCTTTTTCGCGTCCAGCCCCAGCAGGTAGGCGCGGAAGGCGTCCTCCCAGGTCATGCGGTAGTCCAGCCGCTTCAGCCCGTCCTGGCTGTTGGGGGTGTAGCAGTTCACCAGATAAAAGCCCGGGTATTCCAGCGTGAGCACCCGGCCTTCGTGGTCATGCTCCTCCAGCCCGATGCCGGTGGTCACGGCCAGCGGCACCTGCCTGCACCAGCAGGCCGTGCCGGAGTAGCCCTTTTTCTCGGCCGAGTATGTATATTCTGTGTAGCCCTCCGGGGCAAAATCCGCCTGACCGGGCTGCATCTTGGTCTCCTGTACCGAGAAAATATCGGCGTCCAGCGCGGCAAAGCTGTCGGCAAAGCCGTGGGTCAGGCAGGCCCGCAGGCCGTTCACATTCCAGCTGATGAGTTTCATGCAAAGGGTCCTCCCTTTTTGTTTTATGCGTGATACTTGGTTTTCCATACCCCGCTGCGGAAGCGGGTCACAAAGCAGGTCACACGGCAGAGCCAGTCGATGACCATGGCGATCCACACGCCCACGGCCCCCCAGCCCATGCGCACGCACAGCAGGTAGCTGAAGCCCAGCCGCCACACGGCCATGCTGAGGATGGACACGATCATGGTAAATTTCACGTCGTTGGCGGCGCGCAGGGCGTTGGGCAGCACGAAGGACAGCGGCCAGAAAAAGATGGCGCAGCCCGCATGGATGGTCACAAGCTGGATGGCCAGCTCCATGGTCTCGCCGGAAAGGGCATAGATGCCCACCAGCGGCCGCAAAAACAGCAGAATGGCCCCGTTGAACAGGCCCATGGTCAGGTAAGCCCACAAAGTGAGCTTGCGGGTGTAGTGCACGGCCTGCTCGTAGTCCCGCGCACCGACGCACTGGCCCACCACGGTGATCATGGCAAGACTCAGGGCTTTGCCGGGGATGACGCCCATGCCGTCCAGATTGTTGGCCACCGCGTTGGCAGCGATCTGCACCGTACCGAACGTGGAGATCATGCTCACCACCAGGATGCGTCCGGCCTCGAACAGGCTGTTCTCAAAGGCGGACGGGATGCCGATGCCCAGGATGCGCCGGGTCATGCCGACGTCCAGCTGCACGGTCCTGGGCACCTGCAGCGCGTGGCCCTTCTGGTAGCACTTGCCCAGAATGAGCACGGCCGCCACCACACGGGACACCACACTGGGCCATGCCACGCCATCCACGCCCATTTTCAGGCCAAAGATGCACACCGCGTTGCCCACGATGTTGATGATGTTCATCAGCACGCTGATCTGCATCGAGATCCGGGAGTTGCCCATGCTGCGGAACAGTGCCGCGCCCGCGTTGTACAGCGCCAGGAACGGGTAGCTGACCGCAATGATCTTGAGGTACAACGTACCGGCATCCAGCACATCGGCGTCAATGGAGCCGTAGAACAGCCGGATCATGGGCCGCGCCAGCACAAAGCACAGCACCCCCACGCCCAGGCCCAGGATGCCGCTGAGCAGGATCAGCTGCCCGGCACTCTTGTTGGCGCTCTTCTGTTCCCTTGCGCCCAGGAACTGGCTCACCACCACGGCACCGCCGGTGGCCAGCGCCGAAAACAGCACGATGATCAGGTTGTTGATCATGTCCACCAGACTGACGCCGGAAATGGCGGCCTCGCCGCAGCGGGACACCATCATGGTATCGGCCATGCCCACCGTCACGGCCAGGAACTGCTCCACCAGCAGCGGCCAGGTGAGCTTCAACAATTGTGATTGGGTAAACAGCGGTTTCCGTCCGCCGAACAGCGGTGCTTTTTCCCCGCTGCGTGCCGTTTGCTGCATCATTGAACTCCTCTCCTGCACGGGCCGCATTGCCCGCGCTCTTCCTGCGCGGTGCGCAGGCCCCTCGATTTTACATACGCATTCATCTTAACACACCCGCCCCATGTTGTAAAGAATCGTCTTTGCACGCCCGGCGGGGCTGTCTGCCGCCCGTTTTGGGCTTGTTCGTCAGTTTGCCGGGAACTTTCCATCAAATTTGTGCGTTCCTACAAAAATGCGATTTCCCGTGTGTTTTGTTCAAGAAATTTAAAAATCCTCTTGTAATTTTCCGGCAAACGTGGTATGTTGTATCCAACAAAGGCATTTCGTTGGATACAAATGTACACATCTTCTACCATCCGGCCTTTGTCCCCTGATTTCTGCTATTTTCTTCATTTACCTTCTTATCATTTACCCTGCCTGCCCCGCAAGGGGCAAGAAAAGCGATGACCCAACCTGCACGGGTCACCGCTTTTTCTTTTTTATCGGATCCTATTGTGCAGCGTCAGCCTTTTGTCTGCGCGGCAAATGCCTGCCGGACGTCACCGGAAAAATAGAGGGTGCCCAGCGCGCACACCGGCCCGGTGCCGCCAAGTTCCATGGCCCGAGCCACACCGGCTTCGATGCTGCCTGCGGCCTCCGCCGGGCAGCCATAGGCCCGGATGTGCTCCGCCAGCGTTTCCGCCGGCATGGCACGGGGCGTGTGGGCCGCCACGGTCACGAACTGCTTTGCCAGCGGGGCCAGCAGCTGCAGCATCTCGTCCACATCCTTGTCGGCCATGATGCTGACCAGGAACACGAACTTCTCGCCGGGGAAGCGGTCCTTCAGGCTCTGCACCGTGGCCCGCATGCCGTGGGCGTTGTGGCTGCCGTCCAGCAGGAAGGCCGGGGCATGCCGCAGCAGCTCAAAGCGGCCCGGCCACTGCACGGTCTCCAATCCGGTGCGGATGGCGCTTTCCGGCACGTTCCAGCCTTTGGCCCGCAGCACCCGCAGGGTGGTGATAGCCACCGCCGCGTTGCGGGGCTGGTAGCTGCCGATGAGGGGCAGGTGCACCCCGTCCAGCCCGTCAAAATCAAAGGTGACTGCGTCCAGATCTCCACCGTCGATCTGCAGGTTGTGGAAATCCACTTCGGTCAGGGGCGCGTTCTGCTCTGCAGCCACCCGCCGGATGACCGCATCGGCCTCCGGGACCCCGCCGTAGCTCACCACCGGGCAGCCCGGCTTGATGATGCCCGCCTTGGCGGCGGCAATATCGGCCAGCGTGGGGCCCAGCTCCCTGACGTGGTCCATACCCAGCGCGGTGATCACGGCACACTCCGGCTTCTCGATGACGTTGGTGGAATCCAGCGTGCCGCCCAGCCCCACTTCCAGCACCACGATGTCGCACTGTTTGCGGGCAAAGTACAACATTCCCAGCGCGGTGATGATCTCGAATTCGGTGGGGACGTCGGTCATGGCGTCGGCGGCAGGCTGCACCCGCTCCACCAGCTGCACCAGTTCTTCGTCCGGGATCTGCTGCCCGTCCACCTGAATCCGCTCGTTGAACCGATTGATGAAGGGCGAGGTGAACAGGCCCACTCGGTAACCGGCGGCCTGCAGGCAGGAAGCCAGCATGGCCGCCGTGCTGCCCTTGCCGTTGGTGCCCGCCACATGGACGAACCGGAGCCGCTTGTGGGGGTCGCCCAGCGCGGCCAGCAGGGTGCGGGTGCGGCTCAGGCCGGGTTTGTGCCCGGCCCACTGCACCGCGTGGATGTATTCCATTGCCTGTTCGTAGTTCATAGATACTGCCTCGATTCCAGATCATGATTCGGAATGTGCTCCGCTACGCTCTGCACATCATCAGCGGAAAAAAGATTTTTATTTTGGGGTTCTGAAAAGCCTGCGGGCTTTTCAGAACCCCTTTTTCACAGGAGGGGTCGCAGAGGAAAACGGCAGCTGCTGCGCTGGTTTCCTGCGGAAACATTCGCACAGCTGGAAAGCTCCCTCTGCCCTTTACGACCCCTTCCGGGAAAAGGCACTTCAGGAAAATCCGCAGATTTTCCTGAAGTGCAATATAAAACTATCATTCCTCTGAAGATGGTCAGAGCGCAGCGGAGACCATTTTCAATGGGATACCCTTACTTCTTTGCCAGCTTCATCAGGCTGCGGTTTTCCAGCAGGATGCGCAGCAGGACGATGTTCACCACGCTCAGCACCAGCGCATTGGGGATGCGGGCCAGCAGCACGCTCCATGCGTAGCCATAGAAGATGCGCAGCGCCAGCGAGTTGATCACCATGGAACCCACAAAGTGGCCCAGCAGCACGCTGATGCTCAGCCGCAGGCCGGTGCGGTAGTCCGGCAGCTTCTGCCAGGCATAGCCCGCCACCAGACCAATGGCCCCGGCACCCAGCGTGATGAGCGGGTTGATGGCATAACCGGCCAGTACGCCGCCGATGATGTCGGCCACCGCACCCACGGCAAAGCCTGCCCCGGGCCCGAACAGCAGTGCGGCCAGCAGCACCGGCAGGCTGCCCAGGTTGAACCGGACAAAGCCGGTGGAGATGCTCAGCACCCGGCTGAACACGATGCTCATGGCCACCAGCAATGCCAGCATGACCAGTGTGCGGACGGAAGTTCTGGATGTATTGTTCATATCAATTGTCCTCCCCTTTCGGCTGAAAGGAACCAGCAGGGCAGACGCAAAACGCCCTCCCTGCGCGACAAACCGCACAAAGGAGGGCGTGAATCCAACAAATTTCACTTCCGGGCAAGGCGGCAGACCGTCTCGCCTGCACCCAAGTCCATGCAGCAGCGGGATGCAGATCCTGTACCGCGGTGTTCCCTTCGTCCGCAGCACAACTCCCCGTTGATGCGGCACTTAACGCACAGGATCTTACTCTGTTGATGGTTTTATTATAGCCCTTTTTTCCCGCCCCCGCAACCGCAGAAACCGACAGCTTTGCTAAGGCAGCGTTCTTATTTTTGTCTATGCTGCACAGTAGTATGGCTTTCTTCGCCTGCACACCCCTTTTCTTTTGGGGCAGAACGTGGTAAGATGGACACAAGAGATGTACAAGGGAGCCCCGCTCCCGGAAAGGAACTCATTCCCATGAAATTCAGCGAAATGACTTATACCCGCCCGGACATCGACGCCCTGCTGGCCGATTGCAAAGCTCTGGCCGCCAAGGCCGCAGCTGCCCCGGACGGCGACGCACTGGTGGCCGTGTACTACGAGCAGAGCCGCGCTTTTGCCGACTACACCACCGCCTCCCAGCTGGCCAATATCCACTACACCTGCGACACCCGCGACGCTTCTTGGAAGGCTGAACAGGATTTCTTTGACGCCAACGGCCCCGCTGTGGCCAATGCCCAGGTAGAGATCAGCCGGGCCTTCCTGTCGAACCCCCATGTGGACGCCCTGACGGAGCATTTCGGCACCACCTGTGTGGCCGGCATGAAGAATGCCGTGCTGGGCATGGACGACCGCACCGTGGACCTGCAGAAGGAGTTCAACGCACTGGTCAGCCAGTACCAGCAGATCTACGGCGGCGCGCTGGTGGAGCTGGACGGCAAGCAGCTCACCATTCCCCAGCTGGGCCCCTACAAAGAGGATCTGGACCCTGCCGTGCGCCGTGCCGCTTATGAGGCCGAGGCCGGGTATTTCGACGCCCACCGTGCCGAGCTGGATGATCTGTACGGCAAGATCGTGCAGAACCTGAACCAGCAGGCCCATGTGCTGGGCTACAAGGACTACAGCGAGCTGTCCTATGTGCGGATGAACCGCATCGGCTACGGTGCCAAGGAGATCAAGGCCTTCCGCGATCAGGTGGCCAACGACGTGGTGCCCCTGCTGCAGAAGGTGATGGCCATGCGCGCCAAGCGCACCGGCATCGAGCACCCCACCTTCACCGACCTGCCCATCATCTTCAAGGACGGCAACCCCAAACCCATCCCCGGCTATCAGGCCCGCATGGATGCCGCCCGCACCATGTACCACGAGCTGAGCCCGGAGACGGCGGAGTTCATCGACTTCATGCAGGACAACGAGCTGTTCGACGTGGAGAGCCGCCCCGGCAAGATGTCCGGCGGCTATATGACCAGCCTGCCCAGCTACAAGGCCCCCTTCATCTTCGCCAACTGGAACAACACCTCCGGCGACGTGGACGTGCTGACCCATGAGTGCGGCCATGCCTTCGAGGGCTATGTGGCCGAGCGCGACCCCAACGTGCCCGCCGACCTGGAATGCCCCGGCATGGAGAGCGCCGAGATCCACTCCATGGCCATGGAATTCCTCACCGCTCCCTGGCACCACCTGCTGTTCGGCAAGGACACCGACAAGTATGCCCTGCTCCACGCCGAGGACAGCTTTGTGTTCCTGGCCTACGGGTGCGAAGTGGACGAGTTCCAGCACATCATGTACCAGAACCCGGACCTGACCCCGGACGAGCGCAACGCCGAGTGGCTCAAGCTGGAAAAGAAGTACCGCCCCTGGATCGACTTCGACAACCTGCCCTTCTACGGCCGCGGTGCCGGGTGGCAGCGCCAGCTGCACATCTACGAGTGCCCCTTCTATTATATCGACTACTGCCTGTCCACCATGGCCGCCCTGCAGTTCTTCCTGCTGAGCCTCACCGACCACAAGGACGCCTGGGAGCGCTACCTGAAACTGGTGCGCCGTGCCGGTCTGGCCAGCTACACCGAGCTGCTGGAGACTGCCGGCCTGAAAGTGCCGTTTGAGGACGGCAGCATCAAGGGCATCGCCCAGCAGATGACCGACTGGCTGGAAGCCCATCAGGTGTAAATTTGACCACACCTGTCATTCAGGTTTGAAAATTTATTTTTGTGAGAGGAGTTGTGTTTTATGAAGATTACCCGATTCTGGAAGCATTTTCTGGCATCGGCCTGCATCATCGGCATCCTTGCGTCTGGCCTTCCGGCTTATGCCGCTGCCAGCCCGGCACAGGCCGCACCGGAGGCTCTTGAACTGTGCAATGCCGCAGCCACACCGGAGTCCGTCATTTCCCTGATCAACCAGATTGGCACCGTCACCCGCAACCGCCGTCCGGCTATCGTTGCCGCCTTGAACGCATACAATCAGCTGGATGATGCCTCCAAGGCACAGGTCAGTAACTTTTCTACTCTGGCCGAGGCACAGCAAATCCTTGGCATTCAGGACGCGCTGGCCAAGCTCTCTGTGAACTATGACAAGGTCGATGCGGATTGGTCGATTTCCACGCCTTATGTGGATAAGAGCATCAACCGGAAAAATTCCGGTATCTATCCGTGGATCTATGTTTCGGAAAACGCCACGAATATTGACATGAACGTCATGTTCCATTACATTGGTTCCCGCAGGATCGATTTGAAACAGATTCTCGTTCGTGCCGGTGATGAAAAATACACTTTCGACTGCGACACCAGTTACGATGGTGGTTATGATGCTTCCTTGAAGGCGTGGTTCGATATCGAAGCCTTTACCATGGAGCCGGATGAGATTTCCTGGTTCGGCGAATGGCTCAGCCAGCCTGAAGTGATTGCGCGTTTCATTGGCTGGGATTCCACCACATTCGATTACACTTTGACCGCGCCCAACCGTCAAGGCCTCTCCGATGTGATCGATGCTTACAATCTGCTGAATGCCGCCACCCCGGAGGTTCGTGTCAAAGCCTTGCGCAACCTCTGATTCATATCATCGCCCCTGTATAACAAAAAATGGCGCTGCTGCACATCACTCCGTGCAGCAGCGTCATTTTCTTATATAAGGTCTTTCGACCTATTTCACGTCTGGAGGAAGCCTTACACCTTCTCGATGGTGATGCTCCACTCGCTGGTCATGGCCTCGTCCGGCTCCAGCACCTCGTGCCTGCCTTCCTCGTTCACGCTGTTGGCCCAGCCGTTCCAGGGCTCCATGCAGACGAAGTTCTCGGCATCCTGCTGCCACAGCACGCCGTTGCCAAAGGTCTCGTCCGCATCCACGGTCACCTTGTGGCCGTTGCCCTTGTCGGTGAAGGTCATGGGGAACTGCACGCCGGTCATCAGGCGGATGGTGTTGTCGGCGCCCTCCTTGCGGGTGAGGGTGATCTTTTCCGGGGCGGCGGGCTGCTCGCCCTTGGCGCTCTCAGAGCAAGTGGCACACTTGATGTCAAAGTCCACATTCTCCAGCTTGGAGGCCATGAAGTAGGGGTGATAGCCGAAGCTGAAGGGCATATCGGTATTGCCCTCGTTGATGACGGTCAGGCTGATGGCGGCCTTGTTACCCTCCAGGTTGTAGTTCACCAGCAGGGTGAAATCGAAGGGGTAGAGGAACTTGGTCAGCGGGGTGGCTTCCAGCACCAGGGTCACGCCGTCCGGGCCGACGCTCTCCACGTCCCAAGCGCACAGGTCAGCCAGACCATGGTTTTCCATGGGGTAGGCCTTGCCGTCAAAATAGTGCACACCGCCGTCCGGACCGCCGCAGTTGGGGAACAGCACCGGCACGCCAAAACGGGGGCGGCTGCACTCGGAGAAGTTGGGGCGACGGGTCCAGATGTACTCGTCACCGTCCAGCGTAAAGCCGGTGATCATGCCGCCGCGCTCCGGGGTAATGACCAATTCGGTCTTGGCAGCAGGGTCAGAAATGACGTACTGCTCATAGCAGGCATCGCCTTCGGTGATGTAACGGGTGGTGATCTGATTCATAGGTCAGTCCTCCTTAGGTTTCCGGCTCTCGGCCAGCTTTTTAAAATAATAATCAATGCCATAGCGGATGAGGTACTTCACGGCCCAGACGATCACCGCCACAATGGCGGCAAAGATCAGGCCATAGAACACGATCGCAACGAGCATCATTTTCGTCGTCATTGCCATAGAAAACCCTCCTTCGCAATGCACAAAAAGGCTGCCGGGCAGCAAATATGCGCTCAGCAGCCTTTGATCCAGTTACAGGACAACGCCGTCCTTGAAGATGGAGATCTCACGGAAACCGTGCTTTTCCGCCTTGGTCTGCTCGCCGCTGGCCACACGGATGACCAGATCCAGCAGATCTTTTGCGGCCTCGTCGATGCTCTTCTCGCCGTCAGCGATGACGCCGGTGTTGAAGTCGATCCAGCCGGACTTCTTCTCCGCCAGCGGGGTGTTGGTGGAGATCTTCAGGGTGGGAGCCGGGGCAGAGAACGGAGTGCCGCGGCCGGTGGAGAACAGGATCAGGTGTGCGCCTGCGGCGGTCATGGCCGTGGCCGACACCAGATCGTTGCCGGGGCCGTACAGCATGTTCAGGCCCTTGGTCACCACGGGGTCACCGTAGCCGATGACGTCCATGATGGGTGCGGTGCCGCCCTTCTGGACGCAGCCGCAGCTCTTGTCCTCCAGAGTGGTGATGCCGCCCTGCTTGTTGCCCGGAGAGGGGTTGTCGTAGACCACCTCATTGTGGCTGATGAAGTATTCCTTGAAGCCGTTGATCATGTGCTCAGCCTTGCCGAACACTTCCTGGTTGATGCAGCGGTCCATCAGGAAGCCCTCGGCACCGAACATCTCCGGCACCTCGGTCAGCACGGTGGAACCGCCGCGCTGGCCCATCATGTCGGAGAAGCGGCCGATGGTGGGGTTGGCGGTGATGCCGGACAGGCCGTCGGAGCCGCCGCACTTCATGCCCACCACCAGGTCGGACACGGGGATGGGCTCACGCTGGAACTGACCGGCGTAGGCTGCCAGCTCCTTCAGGATATCGCGGGCAGCGGCAAACTCGTCCTCCACGTCCTGGCAGGTCAGGAACTCGACCCGGTCGTGGTCATAATCGCCCAGCTCGGTCAGGAACTGCTCGTGGGTCAGGTTCTCGCAGCCGAGGGAAAGCACCAGAACAGCGGCAGCATTGGGGTGGCGCACCAGCGCAGCCAGCAGTTTGCGGGTCTGTGCATGGTCATGGCCGGTCTGGCTGCAGCCGAAGGGATGGGTGAAGGTGTACAGGCCCTCGATGGAGCCGGTGACCAGATCCTGGTTATCGGCAACGATCTTCTTGGCGATGTCGTTGACGCAGCCCACGGTGGGGATGATCCAGATCTCGTTGCGGATGGCAGCGCGGCCGTCCTTGCGGCGGAAGCCCATGAAGGTCTCCGGCTCCACCTTGGGCAGCGGGGCCAGATCCGGGGCGGGGTTGTAGCTGTACTCCACCTCACCGGACAGGTTGGTGTGCACATTGTGGGTGTGCATCCAGGTACCCGGCTGGGCGTCAGCGGTGGCATGGCCGATGGGGAAGCCGTACTTGATGACGTTCTCACCGTTCTTGATGGGCTTGACAGCCATCTTGTGGCCCTGGGGGATGTCCTCCAGAGCAGTCACGGCAAGGCCGTCCACTTCCACCAGGGTGCCCTTGGCAATGGGATGCAGGGCAACGACCACGTTGTCGATGGGGCTGATATGAATTGCCTGCGGCATAGTTGTTCTCCTTATTGACGATCAAAGCACAAAAGGGCTGCTGCCCAAAGCAGCAGCCCTCTTTTGTGCGGGAAAATTATTCTGTCGGATCACAGGCAGCTCTTGTAAGCAGCCTCGGCGCCCTCGGTGCGGATCTTCTCCAGATCGGCCAGAACAGCGGCTTCCAGACCGGAGATCTGGGTCAGGTCCTGATCCCACATCTGGGTGTTGGTCAGCACAGCGTGCACCAGCTGGGCAGCGGTGTCATCCTTGTGGGCATAGTAGAAGTCTAGAGCCCAGGCGTCATCCTGGATCTTGTAGGTGTTGCCGGCGGGGCGCTTGCAGATCAGGCCATCCGCGGTGCGCTCCTGGATGTCGTTGGAATAGAAGGCGATGTAAGCAGCCAGGCTCATGGTCAGGCACTTGGGCAGCTTCTTCTGCTCGTCGATGTAGGCCAGGAAGGACGGCATGTTGCGGGCCTTCCACTTGGAGGTGGAGTTCAGGGAAATGCTCATCAGCTCATGGTTGACGAACGGGTTGTTGAAGCGGTCCTCCACGGCGGAAGCGAACTCTTCCAGATCCTTCTTGTCCAGCGGCAGGGTGGGGATGATCTCCTCGTGCAGCATCTTGTTCATGAAGCCGCGGACGGTGTCGTTGTGCATGCAGTCACGCACGATGTCAAAACCGGCCAGGTATGCGCCCAGAACGAAACCGGTGTGGGCACCGTTCAGGATGCGGACCTTGCGCTTCTTGTAGGGGGTGACATCGGGCACGACCATGACGTTGACGCCGGCCTTCTTGAACGGCAGCTTGTCCTCCAGACCTGCGGGGCCCTCGATGACCCAGACGCCGAACACTTCGCCGACGTCCAGCACGGTATCATGGTAGCCGTTGGCCTCTTCCAGCGCAGCCAGCTCCTTCGGGTCACGGATGCGGCCCGGAACGATGCGGTCCACCAGGGTGGAGCAGAAGGTGTTGGCGTTGTTCATCCAGTCGATGAAGGCAGCGTCCAGGTTCCAGTCCTTGGCGTAGTTGTTGCAGCACTTCTGCAGCTCCTTGCCGTTGTTGTCGATCAGCTCGCAGCTCAGGATGACCAGGCCCTTGTCGGCAGCGCCGTTGAAGGCCTTGTAGCGCTCATACAGCACACGGGTCAGCTTTGCAGGGAAGCTGTTGGGGGGCACCTGGTCGAACGCGCTGTCGCCCTGGGTGTAAGCAATGCCGGCCTCGGTGGTGTTGGATACAACGGTCTCCAGCTCTTCGGAGCGGGCCAGAGCCAGCACTTCGTCCCACTTGCCGTCCACATAGGGGCACACACAGTCGGACACGCAGGAGATCACGCGCTTGGCGTCCACTTTCTGGCCTTTCTCACTGCCGCGCAGGTACAGGGTGTACAGGCCCTCCTGCTCGTTGATCCAGTCCGCCATCTGGGGGAAGTTGCCGATGGGCTGCACCAGCTTGACCTTGCCGTTGTAGCCAGCCTTCTCATTGGCGATATCATAGAAATAATCCACGAAAGCACGCAGGAAGTTGCCTTCGCCGAACTGCATGACCTTGACGGGGGCATCCTTGAGGATGTAGCCGTTGTAGCCAGTCTCAGCCAGAACCTTGTAGTTCAAAGTTTCCATCTCTGTGTTCTCCTTTTTGCATCGTCGCTTAGCATATCATGCAGGGGTCCACACGCCCCTGTCTCATACCCCTATTTTATGCTGTTGTATACAAATAAGTCAAGTGGTTTGTGTATCTTTTTTAGAGCAAAAAGGGCGGTTTTGCGTATTTCCAGCGGATTTCACAATTCCATAGGATAAATTTTGGCACTTTTTCAGTTGTATACAACTTCATTTTTCGGTATACTAGGGGCAAGGCAGCCTGTCACAGCTGACAGGCGCACCGATGCATATAGGTTTGTCTATTATTTCACAAACAATCGTTCATTCACCGATCAAAAAAGGAGTTAACGACCCATGAAAGCATTTATGGATAAGGACTTCATGCTCCAGTCTGCCACCGCGCAGCATCTGTACCACGACTACGCAGCCGGCATGCCCATCTGCGACTACCACTGCCACATCCCGCCCCGCGAGATCTACGAGAACCGCCGCTTCGACAACATCGCTCAGGTGTGGCTGGGCGGCCGCAACCCGGACGGCAGCTACTTCGGCGATCATTATAAGTGGCGCGTGATGCGTTCCAACGGTGTGCCCGAGGAGTACATTACCGGTGATAAGCCCGACCGCGAGCGCTTCCAGAAGTTTGCAGAGGCTCTGCCCATGGCCATCGGCAACCCGATGTACCACTGGACCAACCTGGAGCTGCACACCTTCTTTGGTTACGACGGCGTGCTGAACGGCGACACTGCCGAGGAAGTGTGGAACCTGTGCAACGACAAGCTGCAGCACGACCCCAAGCTGACCGTGCGCGGCCTGATCGAGCAGAGCAACGTGGCCTTCATCGGCACCACCGATGACCCTATCGACGACCTGTACTGGCACAAGAAGATCAAGGAAGATCCCACCATCAAGTTCACCGTGGCGCCTTCCTTCCGCCCCGATAAGGCCCTCAACATCAACAAGCCCGGCTTCGCTGAGTACATGGGCAAGCTGGCTGCCGTTGTGGGCAAGGAAAAGCTGGCCTGCATCAACTGCGTGACCGATGCCCTGACCAAGCGCATCGAGTTCTTTGCCGAGATGGGCTGCCGCGCTTCCGACCACGGCCTGGACTACATCCCCTACCGTGAGGCCACCAAGGAAGAGGTCAACGCCATTTACCAGAAGGTGATGGCCGGCGAGAGCTGCACCGTGGAAGAGGCTGAGAAGTACCAGACCTACATCCTGATCCACCTGGGCAAGCAGTATCACCGCCTGAACATTGCCATGCAGCTGCACTACAACTGCCTGCGCGGCGTGAACCGCAAGATGAACGCCCTGCTGGGCCCCGACACCGGCTTTGACATGATCAACACTGCCACCTGCGGCGGCCAGATCGCAAGCCTGCTCAGCGCCCTGAACGACACCGACGAGTGCCCCAAGACCATCATCTACAGCCTGAACCCCGCCGACAACGAGCAGATCGGCACCATCCTGGGCTGCTTCCAGAGCAGCGAGGTGCCCGGCAAGATCCAGCACGGTTCTGCCTGGTGGTTCAACGACCAGAAGATCGGCATGGAGAACCAGATGAAGAGCCTGGCCAACCTGGGCCTGCTGGGCAACTTCGTGGGCATGCTCACCGACAGCCGCAGCTTCCTGAGCTACACCCGCCACGACTACTTCCGCCGCATCCTGTGCAACCTGATCGGCCAGTGGGTCGAGGATGGCGAGTACCCCAACGACGAGAAGGCTCTGGAGAAGATCGTCAAGGGCATCTGCTTCGACAACGCAAAGCGTTACTTCGCCCTGTAAGCGATCCCCTTTCTCTTATCTGATATGACAACAGCCGCCCGCGGAATTTGTGTTCCGCGGGCGGCTGTTTTGGTTTTATATATTTTTCTAGTCCTTGCGTGCTTTGGAGCAAAATGATATCATAGACACAAATCTTAAAATATAAAGACTGTCTCTTATACACATCTCCGAGCCCACGAGACTGCAGCTAAT
>ENA-OYXQ01000639-OYXQ01000639.1-human-gut-metagenome-genome-assembly--contig:-NODE-639-length-14338-cov-4.102079_pt1 | contig 14338 bp, 12 predicted proteins | sample MGYA00243974_ERZ653430 | MGnify/ENA primary metagenome ERZ653430 (study PRJEB26926, sample SAMN06164997) | human gut metagenome | biome: ENVO:00009003; feature: ENVO:2100002; material: ENVO:00002003...
GGTGACGGCATGATTTTTTTCAATTTCCGTCCCGACAGGGCAAGGCAGCTGACCAGAGCCTTTGTAGATGAAGAATTTCCTTATTTTGCGCGTCCTCAGACAGCCCGTCCGGTAAATTTTGTTTGTATGACGCAGTATGACGAAACTATAAAAGCTCCCGTTGCCTTTGCTCCGGAAACGCTGGAAGATACGCTGGGCAAAGTACTGGCTGACCACAAGCTTCAGCAGCTGCGGATCGCCGAAACGGAAAAATATGCTCATGTGACCTTTTTCTTTAATGGCGGAGAGGAAGAATCGAATGTTGGTGAAGACAGAGTTCTGATTCCGTCACCGAAAGTGGCTACCTATGATCTGCAGCCGGAAATGAGCGCCGAGCTTGTGACAGATAAGCTGGCAGAGCTTCTGGATACAGATAAGTACGACATGATAATATTGAATTTTGCCAATCCCGATATGGTAGGGCATACAGGCGTGCTGAATGCTGCTGTCAAGGCAATGGAAACTGTCGATGCCTGTGTGGGGCGTATTGTTGAAAAAGTATTGTCACTGCATGGAACAGCCTGTATTACGGCTGATCATGGCAATCTGGAAAAGATGCTTGACGAAACGACAGGGCAGCCTTATACGGCTCACACAACGAATCAGGTTCCTTTTTTGGTAGTCAGTGATGAAAAACATACTTTGCACGAAGGCATTTTGGCTGATATTGCGCCGACGCTGCTGGAACTGCTGAAAATCAAACAGCCTGCTGCGATGACAGGGAAAAGTCTGTTAACAGATAAAAATAAATGATGAGGTGAAGTTAGAGTGGCAATGATTACTGAAGTATATGCAAGAGAAATTTTGGATTCCCGCGGCAATCCGACTATCGAAGTAGAGGTTTGCCTGGAAGACGGTTCCGTTGGACGCGCTGCTGTTCCTTCAGGAGCGTCTACCGGCGCGCATGAAGCGGTAGAGCTGCGTGACGGTGATAAAAACCGCTATCTGGGCAAAGGCGTGACTAAAGCAGTCGATAATGTCAACGACGTTATTGCTGAAGCTTTGATCGGCCTGGAAGCAACCCGTCAGGTAGAAATCGACGAGATGCTGATCCGTTTGGACGGGACACCAAATAAAGGAAAATTAGGCGCCAACGCTATTTTAGGCGTTTCCATGGCTGTAGCCAAGGCTGCCGCTGCTTCTGTAGGGTTACCGCTGTATCTGTATCTGGGCGGTGTTTCCGCACAGGAGCTGCCGGTACCGATGATGAATATCCTGAACGGCGGCCAGCATGCTGATAATAACGTCGATATTCAGGAATTTATGATCATGCCGGTCGGTGCTGCAAGCTTCAGCGAGGCTTTGCGCATGAACGCTGAAATCTATCATGGTTTAAAGGCCCTGCTGAACGCTAAAGGACTGGGAACAGGCCTGGGTGATGAAGGTGGTTTTGCGCCGAATCTGAAATCCAATGAAGAGGCGATCGAAGTCATCCTTGAAGCAGTGAAAAAAGCAGGCTATAAACCGGGCGAAGATATCATGATCGCTTTAGACGTTGCTGCCAGCGAATTTTATAAAGATGGAAAATATCAGATGGAAGGCGAAGGTTTGGTAAAAACCTCCAATCAAATGGTAGATTATCTGGCTGCTTTGTGCGAAAAATACCCGATCGTTTCAATCGAAGACGGTTTGGCGGAAGACGACTGGAAGGGCTGGAAAGCGCTTACGAAGAAATTAGGCACTAAAGTTCAGCTGGTTGGCGACGATCTGTTTGTTACCAATGAAGAACGTTTGCTTGAAGGTATCAAAAATGATACTGCTAACGCTATTTTGATCAAAGTCAATCAGATAGGTACTTTGACAGAGACCTTCAATGCTATTGAAACTGCTAAACGGGCAGGCTATACCTGCATTATTTCGCATCGCAGCGGTGAAACCGAAGATACTACATTGGCAGATATTGCCGTTGCTGTCAATGCCGGACAGATCAAAACAGGTGCTCCAGCACGTACTGACCGCGTGGCCAAATACAACCAGCTGCTCCGTATCGAGGAAGACCTCGGCGGCGCTGCCAAGTATAAAGGCAAAGCTGTATTTTACAACATCAATAAATAATCGGAGTAACGGTTATTTTGAAGCAGGGCAGATACCGGACGCGTATTTGCCCTGCTTTTTACTAAATTTTGTACAATTTTTTATATTTTACCGTTGTAAGCTGTATAACATTATGATAGAATAGTTAGGTACTAAGTAAAAGAGGAGGTAAGCTTTGTGATTGCAACTGTCTTAATGGTATTAGACGTAATCGTCTGTATCGCCTTGATAGCGTCTGTGTTAATGCAGTCCGGGAAGGGCTCAGGCTTGTCAGATGCGTTCGGCGGAGGCGGTGGTGGTGCCTTCTTCGGCAAGGGTAATGATGTTGATACTTTAATGGCTAAAGTTACGATTGGTTTGGGTACTGCTTTTGGTATCATCACGCTTGCTCTGGCAAAAATCAACGGTTAATTTGGTTAAAAAGAACGCTCTGCGTTCTTAATTTTTAAAAACTCAAAAGAAACAGAAAGGGGATCAATGTTTTGAGTACTTATTTAATTTTATCCATAGTCGTCGGTCTTGTTGCCCTCGGCGTGGCAGTAATGCTCAGTAACGCTATCAGCGCTGCTAATGCCGGTACTGCCCGTATGAAGGAGATCGCTGGCTATATCCATGAAGGTGCAATGGCATTCCTGTACAGAGAATACAAATATCTTGCTATCTTCATCGTTGTTGTTGCTGCAATTATTGCTACATTCTTATCAGTAAGCACTGCGCTCTGCTTTATCGGCGGTGCTGTATTCTCCATCTGCGCAGGTTATCTGGGCATGAACGTGGCTACTAAAGCTAACGTTCGTACAGCTGAAGCTGCCCGTCATGGCATGAGCGAAGCTCTGAAAATCGCTTTCTCCGGCGGCGCTGTAATGGGCCTGGGCGTTGTAGGCCTTGGCATTGCCGGCCTGTCTGTAGCTTATTTTGTTTTTGACCGTAACATTGATATTGTTACCGGTTTTGGTCTGGGCGCAAGCTCGATCGCATTGTTTGCCCGTGTTGGCGGCGGTATTTATACTAAAGCTGCTGACGTTGGTGCTGACCTTGTTGGTAAAGTTGAAGCCGGTATCCCGGAAGACGATCCGCGTAACCCTGCTACTATCGCTGATAACGTAGGCGATAACGTAGGCGACGTTGCCGGTATGGGTGCCGACTTGTTTGAATCCTATGTAGGCGCAATTATCTCCGCCTTGACTCTGGGTGCAGTTGCATATCCCGGCGGTGAAGGTGTCGAATTTGTTTTCATGCTGGCTGTTGCCGGTATCCTTGCTTCTATCATCGGTGTTATGTTTGCCCGTTCCAGCAAATCTCAAAACCCTCAGGCTGCACTGAACAGCGGTACTTACATCGGTGGTGCTATCGTTATCGCTGCTGCTGCTTATCTTTCCAACAGCCTGTTTGGTTCTCTGGATGCATTCTGGGCTATTGCAGCAGGTTTGCTTGTTGGTATGATCATTGGCAAGATCACCGAGATCTATACCTCTGCTGATTTCGGGAGTGTTAAGAAAATCGCTCAACAATCCGAAACCGGTCCGGCAACCACTATTATTGCCGGTTTGGCAGTTGGTATGTATTCTACTTTCTGGCCTATGCTTTTCATCTGCATCGGCGTAATCGTATCATTCTTTGTAATGGGCGGCGCTACTAACGGCGGCATGGGCCTGTTCGGTATCTCTCTGGCTGCTGTAGGTATGCTCTCCACCACCGGTTTGACCGTTGCTGTTGACGCTTACGGCCCGATCGCCGACAATGCCGGCGGTATTGCTGAAATGTCCGAGCTTCCTCCTGAAGTTCGTGAAATCACTGATAAACTTGACTCAGTTGGCAACACTACTGCTGCTATCGGCAAAGGCTTTGCTATCGGTTCTGCTGCACTTACTGCACTGGCTCTGTTCTCTGCTTATGCGCATACCGTTAACCTCACTACCATTGACTTGCTCAACCCTGTAACTTTGGTTGGCCTGTTCATCGGCGCAACTCTGCCGTTCGTTTTTGGCGCTATGACCATGGAATCTGTTGGTAAAGCCGCTTACGAAATGATCGAAGAAGTTCGTCGTCAATTCCGTGAGATCCCTGGTTTGCTGGAAGGCAAAGCTAAAGCTGACTATCGTAAATGCGTAGATATCTCTACTGCTGCTGCCTTGCACGAAATGATTCTGCCGGGCGTCTTGGCAATCGTTGCTCCGCTGCTGATCGGTTTCCTCTTTGGTACCGAAGCATTGGGGGGTATGATTGGCGGCTCTTTGGCAGCCGGTGTGCTGGTAGCTATTTTGATGGCTAACGCAGGCGGTGCCTGGGATAATGCTAAAAAATACATCGAATCCGGTGTTCATGGCGGTAAAGGCAGTGAAGCTCACAAAGCAGCTGTTACCGGCGACACCGTAGGCGATCCGTTCAAAGATACTTCCGGACCTGCAATGAACATCCTCATCAAATTGATGACTATCGTTTCCTTGGTATTTGCTCCGGTTCTGGCTGCTCATGGCGGCATTCTTCTGAACTTCTTTAAATAAGAATTGTAAGTTGTTTGTAAAATCCCACATCTTCGGATGTGGGATTTTTTTTCATATGGTATAATAATATAGTATAAGTAAGATTAGGAGCGTAATTACAGTGCAGTCATTCAGTGGTAATGAAGAATTTTTCTTTCAAGGCGGCAAACAGGGTATAGTATTGGTTCACGGTTATACGGGAGCTCCGGGAGAGATGCGCCTGCTGGGAGAATATCTGCATCAGCAGGGGCTGACAGTACTGGGCGTGCGTTTAGCAGGGCATGGTACTACGCCGCAGGATCTGAACGAGACCAAATGGCAGGACTGGTATAAGGCTGTAAGCGATGGTGTGTATCGCCTGCAGGCTGGCTGCGATAGAGTTTCAATAGTGGGACTGTCCATGGGAGGACTGCTGACTATTAAAGCTGCGGCTGAATTGCCAGTAGCGAAAGCGGCTATCCTGGCAGCGCCGATTTACGTTTGTGACAGAAGGGCTCCTTATCTGCCGTTACTGCGTTTTTTTATCCGTTACCTGAAAAAACGTCAGCGCCAGTATCAGGTGCCGGCAAGCTACAGCGTTTGTTACCATATGATGCCGGTCAAGCCGCTGAGCAGCCTGTTTGAGCTGGTCGATTTGTGCAAAAAAAAGTATTTGCAGTCAATAAAAATACCCTGCCTGGTGATGCAGTCAAAAGTAGAGCATACGGTAAAACCTGCCAGCGCTCAATATATTTATGATCATCTGGGCACAGCTGATAAAAAACTTGTTTGGTATCATCATTCCGGACATATACTGACCCTTGATAATGAACGGGATGATGTTTTTCAAAAAATTTATGAATTTTTGATGGAGTAAGAAAATGCAGGAAAAAGAATATACCTGGTGCTTTGCCTGCGGCAAAGATAATCCTATCGGTTTAAAAATGGAATTTACAATGGATGCCGAGGAATGTGTGGCTTATTTTACACCCAGACAGGAGCATCAAAGCTATGACGGGAGAATGCATGGCGGTCTGATCAGCGTCTTACTGGATGAGATCATGGGCCATTACCTGTTCGTTACAGAAGGAAAACCTGCCTATACGGCAAAAATGGAACTGCGTTACCGGCAGCCCGTTATGATTGGTGAAACGGTAAAATGTGTAGGCCGGCGTTTGAAACAAAAAGGCCGTCTGGTAGAAATGCAGGGCCAAATAATTACGAAAGATGGCATCGTAGCTGCTGAAGCAGTGGCAAAAATGATGCTTGAGGAAGATAATGCAAGCGAAAAGCAGTAAAACAACAATATTAGATTTTATGCGGAGCAGCTCGTATGCACCGCAGACAGCAGAAGCACTGATCGAAACGATCCCCATTAGCGGAAATCTTGATCACTTCTGGAAAGACATGCTGGAACTGGAAGAAAACGGTGAGATTATTAAAACCCGTTTCGGGACCTACGGCCTGCCTGAAAAAATGGGCTTGGTCGTTGGCAGATTCCAGCTGACCAGCAAGGGATTTGGGTTCGTGATACCTGATAACAAAGGCGAACGTCCCGATGTATTCATTCCACCCCGAGCTTTAGGCGGTGCAATGAACAATGACCGTGTAATGGCACGTGTGGAAAGCTCCAGCGGCGGCAATAAGCCGGAGGGAGAGATAATTCGTATCATCACTCATGCGAATAATAAGATTGTCGGTATTTTTCATCAAAGCGGCGATTTTGGCTTTGTAACACCCGACGATAAACGTATCGGGCAGGATATTTATATTATGAAACGACATTTCGGCGGGGCCAAGACCAACCAGAAGGTAGTGGCAGAAATCACCGAATGGCCGGTTGAACGGCGCAACGCCGAAGGCAGGATCATTGAGATTTTGGGCAACGTAGGCGATGTGGGGCTGGAGATCCTTTCGATCATCAAGCAGAATGATCTGCCGCTGGAATTTCCGCCGCAGGTAATCGAAGCCTCGAAACGTGTGCCTAAAAGCATCAAGCAAAGCGAATTGGAAGGCAGACGTGACTTGCGCGATCTGCCGATCGTGACTGTTGACGGTGACGATGCTAAAGATCTGGACGATGCTGTTTATGTGAAACAGCTTGGCAAAGATGAATTTTTATTGGGTGTACATATCGCCGATGTCAGCTATTATGTAAAAGAAAACGCTGTTTTGGATAAAGAAGCACGTGAGCGCGGCACAAGTGTCTATCTGGTAGACAGGGTGCTGCCTATGCTGCCCGAGCGTTTATCCAACGGTATTTGCAGTCTTAATGCAGGCGAAGACCGCTTAACGATGTCCTGTGAGATGCATATCGACCGTAAGGGCCGCATTTTAAGCTACGAGATATTCCCATCGGTCATTCATGTCCGCCACCGTCTCAGCTACCGTATCGTGCGTGAGATACTGGTGAACGGTGACGAAGGACTGGCGCAGAAGTACGAAGATGTAGTACCAATGCTGAAAATTATGGAAGAGCTGTGCCTGGTGCTGCGTAAAAAGCGTACGACACGCGGTGCTATTGACTTTGATCTGCCGGAACAAAAGGTCATTCTGGACGAACAGGGCCGACCGGTGGAGATCGTGCAGCGGATCCGCAGCATAGCTGAATCTATTATCGAAGAATTTATGCTGGCAGCCAACGAAACTGTTGCGCGCCATATGTTTAACCAAAAGTGGCCGTTTATCTACCGTGTCCACGACTTGCCCAACGAAGAAAAAATGAAAGACCTGGCCAAGCTTCTGGCCAACTTTAACGTTAAGCTCAAGGTCAGCGAAGAAACGAAACCGGGCGAAGTGCAGAAAGCTTTGGCGGAAATGGCTGGCAAGCCTGAGGAACGGCTGGTATCGACAGTAGCTTTACGTTCGCTGAAACAGGCTGTTTATCAGACCGAGAATATTGGGCACTTTGGCTTGGCGGCAGAGTATTACACGCATTTCACATCGCCGATCAGGCGTTATCCTGACTTGATAGTGCATCGTCTGCTGCATGAATGGGTGAGCGACCCGGCAATGAATGCCCAAAAAAGCGAAAAGCTGGAACTGAACCTTGACGCGATCGCCGAACATTCCTCGATCCGTGAACGTGCGGCTGCAGAAGCAGAACGTGCTACGGTCGATTTGAAAAAAGCGGAATATATGGCCGGCCATATCGGCGAAGAATTCGACGGAGTTATTTCCGGCGTCACTGCCTTCGGAATGTTTATCGAACTGGAGAACGGTGTTGAAGGGCTGGTACATATTTCCAGCCTGATGGACGATTATTATGAGTTCTATGAAGACAGATACGCCCTGCTGGGCTCGCATACACGGAAGGTCTACCGTTTGGGTGACCCGGTGCGGATCGAGGTCTTACAGGTCAATATTGCCGACAGGAACATCGACTTTATTATGGCCGGCGAAAACGATGCTGTACGCGACAGGATCAAGGCCCAGCTCTTAGGACAGCGCAGCCATGCTTCGGCACGCAGCGCGATAGAAAAAAGCAGCAGCAAAAAACAGGGTAAAAGCGGCAGCCGTAAAAAGCCGCTGGAGAAACGCGGCAAAGGCGGTGTTGGCGGCAATAAATATGTCAATCACGCGAAAAGCAAGAAAAAAGGCCGCAAGAAAAAATAACCACAACCAGGTGAACAATAATGGCAGAAAAGAAAATTAAAATCATCGCGGAAAACAGAAAAGCCAGACATGATTTTACGATCCATGAAACCTACGAAGCCGGTATTGAGCTGACAGGTACGGAAGTAAAATCACTGCGGGCAGGCAAAGCCAATATGAAAGACAGCTACGCCCAGATCACCAAAACGGCCGAGGTCTATGTTTATAACCTGCATATCAGCCCTTATGATCAGGGTAACCGTTTTAATCACGAGCCTTTGCGTAACCGTCGGCTGTTGCTGCACCGCGAGGAAATACGCCGCCTGATCGGCAAGGTCAAAGAAAAAGGCTATGCATTGGTGCCTTTAAAAATGTATTTTACTCACGGACTGGTAAAAATGGAGCTGGCGCTGGCGACGGGCAAAAAACTGTATGATAAACGGCAGGACCTGGCCAATAAAGACGCCAGGCGGGAAATGGAACGCGCAATGAAAGAGCGTAACCGTTAAAAGTTGCAGATTCTTCACAGGCCGTAGCTTGCAAGTAGCAGGCGCCTGTGTTAGAATAATTAGAGCCTTACAGGCCATACTTATAACCGGGGATGTACTGGTTTCGACGGGGGTAGGTGTGGTATGATAAGCGAGCCGTGGTTCCGTTAGCACGTTAAACGGCGGACGTTTAAAGTAAACGCAAAAACTGATTACGCTTTAGCAGCTTAATGCTAACGTCTTTCCGATCCTCCTCCCATGGGAACGGAAAAGACGCAAACAGTGGGATACCCGTAAGCCAATTCTCGGAGGCGGACAGGGGAAACTCATCGAGATAGCGACCGCGAAGCCTGCCGCTTGGCGTCAAGGAAGCAAAATCTAAATTAGTGGCTGCGCTCGGAGAAAGTCATATTGCAATATTTTCGGACAGGGGTTCGACTCCCCTCATCTCCACCATATGCTACACAGTCGAACACCGTAGAAGCCGCGCTATCGGCGGCGGCCTCGATATCCGACAAGGGTATTTCTACCGTGTTATCATCCGAATAATTAAAAGTAATTAGCAGCCGGTTATCATACACATAGACCGCATGGACAAAAGTGTCTATAACGTCGCGTATGAATTCCGGCTCTTTTACGTTTCTATTTTTGTATTTTTCAAAAATAAATAGCAGCTGTTCCCGGCTTAATTTTGGCGGTACAATTTCAGCGCTGGCGATACCTTGCTTTAAAACCGCGCAGCGTTCTTCTAATTCCACCAGTCGGTCCTTAGTGCTGGCGGTTATAATACCAGCTTCAATAGCGGCCAAAATATTTTTTTTGCCTTTTTCCGCCTCTGCTAATTCGCGGCGCAGGGCGTCGGCCGGGGATTTATCTATTTCCATATCCTGAATAACCATAAAGCGGTCAACGATGTAGTTGACCACTTTATTATTGCGCAGTATATTATTGACAACAGCATTTATAACTAATTTTTCTAATTTTTCTTTGCGCTCCGGCCTTTTTTGGCAGGAGCCTTTTTTTGTTTTTCGCCCATTGCAAACGTAATAAAAATGCCGCGCGCCACTTTTGGACGTTCCCCAGCTGCCACCCATAATCAGTCCACGGCTTGAACAAAGTGAAAGCCAGCGTCATTAAGTAGCTGGCAGTAATAAAGCCTTATAGGCCTTGTGTATACCACCCGTTTTACGGGTGGTATTTATTTTTGCCGTTGTACAGTTTCTCAACTTGAATTTCAGATCTGAAATTTCACTTTCCATTATCTCTATTTGAGAGTTGTTGTTTGCAGGTAAAGCGGCGATGATTATGTTTGCTTGTACCGCTCACGCCTGTCATAAAAAGCTTGTCATTTTTGCCGAATTCACAAGAAGCATTGACAACATTTCAGCACTGCTGAAGAAACGAAAGCTGAAATCCATAGTTTTAGACGGACGGCAGAAAAATAAGAGTATATGGAGAGAATTTCAGGCTGATGAATCAATCCGCGTAATAGTCTGTCAGTATGTTAGTGGCTGTCAAGAAATTGACTTGTTTGCAGCTGATAAGATCCTTTACTATGAACCGACGCTGCAATCAAACATTTTAAAACAAAGCCGTGATCGCATACACCGGAACGGACAAACGCAAAAATGCAGTTACATTCATTTCCTAACCAAAGGGACAGTTGAAAAGGATATCTACAAGGCTTTATCAGGCTTCAGCGATTTCAACGAAAAACTTTTCACTGAATATGTTTCAGAATATCAAAGAGCGCAGAGAGGGGTGAGAAATTGAAACACATTGTTCAATTCAGTGGAGGCAAAGACAGTGCCGCAATGCTCTTAATGATGTTAGAGTAAGGTAGCGTGGAGAATATGGTTGGCAAGATAAAAAAGATGGGGTTTGGGTTACATATGCATATTAAGAGAAGGCTTTACTTTCCAGTTGCAAGACTTGCGAACTTTTGTATTTATCCAAAACGAAAAGTCTTGCGGGGGGGGCAAATGTGTTATTATAATGTAAATTAAACAAAAAGCATAATTATATAAATGCGATAAAGCGGTCCCGGCCATAAGTTTTATTAAGGCTAACAGAGATGATCAAGCTAGAAAGAAAGTATTAACCAAATAAAGGAGAGAAGTATTTATGAAAAAATCAGTAAAAAGCAGCATTTGCAGGGAAATCTTAAGTAGGTTTGTAGGTCCTTGTGCGATGACGGTGTTTTTAGTGCTGGGGGGTAATGTTGTTTATGCGGAAACCGGAGTAAGCTGGAGCCATGAAAACAACAGAACCCTAGACGCTGACTACGATATCAGCCATGCTGAATCAGCAACTGCTGTCAGTCTGGGAAGTTGTATGAATATCACCATCAACAGTAAAGAGCTGAAGGCTACCGTTATTGGCGACAATGCTAACATTGTGCAAGGACTGAGCACTGCCCGCAGTGACATTACCGTAGCTGATGGTATCAAGATAAACACTTTTATCCAAAGTTCTACCAATGCCGGGTTACGGGCATTTGGTGTGGATCTTCTTGGAACGGACGCTGGGCCGAATAAGTTGGTACTGGGGAGGAACACGACAATTAATGTAGAGGCTCTTGGCGGCGGTTACAATAATGCTTATGGCATTTATAATTACGAAAAAAGTGATATCATATTGGGTGACGATTCATCAGTAGTTGTTAAAAATAACAGTGGCAATGCTTTTGCAATCTTGCATGATGGCAGTAATTTTGTAAAAGGCAATCTAACGATTGGCGATAATGTGAGCTTAAAGGCAGATATAACTGACGGGCAGGCCGGTGCTAAAAATTTCGCTTCTGGCTTGGATAATCAAAAAGGTGACGTTGTGAACGCCGGTAACAGGCTTTATATCGAGGCTACGTCGATAACGCATGCTGATGGTGCCCGCGCCAGAGTTGACGCCGTCAATAATCTGTATGGCGCTGAGACTACTATCGGCGATGATTTGGTGATCGCCGCTAAGTCTGAGGGTACTACCGGAGAGATAAAAAGTCATGCGATCTATAATTATCAAAGTGAGCTAAAAACGGGTGCTAACGCTGTCATTACAACTTCTGCGGCCGGTAATGCCGACAACAGTAATGTTAATGCCTGGGCGGTTGTTAATCAGGATAATTCACAGATGACCTTCGGTGATAACGTAAGAATTCAGGCCCGTGCCTCTGAAAGTGGCTTATCTGTAGCGGTTTTAAATCAGACTGATTCAACAGTTGATTTTGAAGGCAGTTTGTACGTGGATGGAGAAGGGTTTTCTCTGTACAGCACAGGTGGGGCTGTTATTAATGCGTTGGCTTCAGGTAAAGATAAAATACTTATAGGAGACATGTACAGTAACAGCGATGGTAAAATCAACGTGCTGCTTGATACTGAAGATTCGCTGTTTGAAGGTGCTGCGCTGATCGGTACGGCTGGCGGCGAGATCAATTTTACAATGTCGGACAGATCACTGTGGAAGATGCTGGGTGACAGCAGTGTGACTACGCTAGCTGCAAACGATGGGGCTGTTGTTGATATGACGCGGCATGACGATTATCAACAACTTGAGATAGGTAAGCTGAACGGTAGCGGCGGCGAATTTTTTATGAAAACAGACCTGTCCAGCGAAATTAATAGCGATAAACTTTACATTACAGATGCAGCGGCTGGCACAAGACAGTTTGTACAGGTAAACGACGTCAGTATCATCAATGATGATGTTGTGACAGGTGACAAAAAGCTGCTTCTGATTACAGATGCAAGTAAAAACGCAGAATTTATCGGTAAAAATCTAAACAACGGCGGGTTGTGGGACATTACCCCTACGTTGGAGAACGGTTTGGCAGTTGGCGGCAGTGAAGAAGAATGGTATTTGACTAAGCTGCGAAAAGAGGCCAATAACGATACCAGCGTCTTACTGGGAGCCGCTGATAACACTTATGCTATGTGGCGTAATACTAACGACAGCCTGCGGCAGCGGTTAGGCGACTTACGTTACCGAAACGATAAAACAGATGGTGACGGTATTTGGGCGCGTTATACTGGCGGACGCTTCGGCGGCAGCGGTTTGGATAGCCGTTATAATATGTATCAGCTCGGTTATGATAAAATGGTGAACGCCAAAAGCACTTACGGTATAGCTGTGGAGCATGGCAATGGCCGTGCCGATTATGATTTTGGTAACAGTAAGGAAAAATTGACTGCGCTGAGCCTGTATGGAACATGGCATAGCAACGAAGGCGGCTATACTGACGTAGTTGCACGTATGGGCTGGTTTGATAGTGATATCCATTCTTATGGCGATTATCCTGATGCGGCGAGTGATAAACAGCGGGCTTATAGCCTGAGTGTGGAATACGGAAAAACTATTGAGCTGAACAAACAAGCGGGTACGTTTATCGAACCACAGGCCCAGCTAATTTGGGGTAGGCTGAATAGCAGTGATTATACTACTAATAGAAACACTAAGGTTGATTTGGACGGATTAAACAGCTTGATCGGCCGTTTAGGGGTGGTTGCAGGCAAACGTATGGAAGACGGCAATGATGTTTATATAAAGGCTTCTTTGCTACATGAATTTAGTGGTAAGCGCGATTTACATCTGCGCTCTGCTAATGGCGAAATTATGGATGTAAGTAAAGACTATAGTGATACATGGTTTGAGCTGGGGCTGGGTACAAATATCAAATTAAGTAAAAACAGTCATTTTTATGGTGATGTCGAAAGGAGTTTTGGTGCCGACATCAAAAAGAAATGGCAGCTCAATGCTGGTGTAAGATTTGATTTTTAAAATGTTTTAACAGCTTTTTAATGAGACTCAGCAACCCTCTGTCTTATTAAAAATATTCCCCCTAAAACCGTTCTGATTTTTCAGGACGGTTTTAGTTTTATGTTATGTCTTAAGACAGTTGAGACCGAAGGTCAAAATAAAAAACCACCCGTTAGGCGGGTGGAAAAAACTTAAGCAAAGGTACTACCAAAGTTATAATGTAGAGTGTTCAAGCCTACAAAACAGCAGGAAAGAGGTAGTACCTTATGGGCAGAAAGTTTAGCACATAGTAAGTGGGTATGCAAGTATCATATAGTTTTTATCCCAAAATATAGGAGAAAGATGATTTATAATGAATTGGGAATAAACGAGTTAATAATAGCCAAATATATAAGAGAACAAGAAAAGCAAGATCAAATAATGGATAAAACAAGTTTAAAGGAATACGAAAATCCTTTTAAGGGTAGAGCAAGGTAATCAGTCTACGGTTTGAACAAAGTGAAAGCCAGTGTCATTAAGGCCTTATAGGTCTTGTGTATGCCACCCGTTTTAGCTGTTTTATTTCATTGTCTTTTTCCAATTCTGGGGATACGTATCCCTTAGGAGGTCTGCTTCTTCGCTTTGGCAGTATCCCGGCAGAGAGTTTTCTTTGTTGGCGGTTGTAGCGTTTTATCCATTCTTTAACTACATATAAATCTTTCAAACCTAAATGTTCTGCTATTTGCCTGCTTGTTTTACCCAGTGCTTTCATTTCCAGTAGTTCTTTTTCAAATGCTTTGATGTGTGTATAAGTTCTTTTCATGACTAAACCCCCATTTGTAGTATTTTTATTATCCTACAATATGTTATTTTTTAATTTTTTATCCTCACCAATTGCACTTAATTGAACATTTATCATAAAATACGACCCTGGCTGGACGCCTACGGTCGTATTTTTATGCTTTTGACGGTAATAAAATCACTGGTAAGTAT
>ENA-OYXQ01000650-OYXQ01000650.1-human-gut-metagenome-genome-assembly--contig:-NODE-650-length-14193-cov-5.490593_pt1 | contig 14193 bp, 7 predicted proteins | sample MGYA00243974_ERZ653430 | MGnify/ENA primary metagenome ERZ653430 (study PRJEB26926, sample SAMN06164997) | human gut metagenome | biome: ENVO:00009003; feature: ENVO:2100002; material: ENVO:00002003...
TCTACACCCTAGAGTTCGTCGGCAGCGTCAGATGTGTATAAGAGACAGGTCTGGGGATTGGCCAAAATCTATTGAGCATGGGTGCTCGTTCAATTGATGTAAATGACTTTGCACAGGCTATCAAAGACGTATTGGAAGGAAACAAAACTGCTATTTCTCACAATGAAGCACGTGAAATCGTCAACAAATATTTCACTGAATTAGAAGAGAAAATGAACGCAGAAAACATAGAAAAGGGAAAAGCTTTCCTGGAAGAAAACAAGAAAAACCCGAACATCGTAACCTTGCCAAGCGGATTGCAGTACGAAGTAATCACTGAAGGAAACGGTAAAAAACCGAAAGCAACCGACCGCGTACGTTGCCACTATGAAGGTACACTGATTGACGGTACATTGTTCGACAGCTCTATCAAACGTGGTGAGCCTGCTGTGTTCGGTGTGAACCAGGTAATCAAAGGATGGGTGGAAGCACTGCAGCTGATGTCAGAAGGTGCCAAATGGAAACTCTACATTCCGTCAGACCTGGCATACGGTGCACAAGGTGCAGGCGAAATGATTCCGCCTCACAGCACACTGATTTTCGAAGTAGAATTAATTGAAGTATTATAAAAAATAAAGCAAATGAAAAAAGGTACATTCTTTATGATGCTTGCCGCTGCAGCCAGCCTGGCATCATGTACAGCACAGGGACCGAAAGCAAACCTGAAAAGCGATGTAGACTCTTTGTCTTATATGATGGGTGTAACAAACACTCAGGGATTGATGGAATATGTACAGGGTCGTCTGGGAGTAGATTCAGCATATGTAGCAGACTTCATCAAAGGTCTGGAACAAGGCTGTAAGGAAACTGACGCTAAGCAGAAAGCTTATTTGGCAGGTATGCAGATTGGCCAGCAGGTAAGCGGTGACATGTTCGACTACAACAACCGTCAGATCTTTGGACAGGATTCTACTCAGGCTTTGAACAAAGATAACTTCCTGGCTGGATTCATCGCTGCTGTAAAGAAACAGAGTATCGTAACAACTGACTCTGCAAGTGCTTATGTACGTCTGAAAGCAGAATTGATCAAGTCAAAAGCATTGGAAGCTAAATATGCAGACTACAAGAAACAGAATGAAGAATTCCTGGCTAACAACAAGAGCAAGGAAGGTATTCAGACAACTGCCAGCGGTTTGCAGTACAAAATCATCACTAAGGGTACAGGAGCTTTGCCTGCTGACACTTCACGTGTAAAAGTAAACTACAAAGGTACAATGATTGACGGTACTGAATTCGACTCTTCTAAAGAGCCTATCACATTAGCCGTTAACCGTGTAATTCCGGGATGGACAGAAGCACTGAAAATGATGCCGGTAGGTTCTAAATGGGAATTGTATATTCCTCAGGAACTGGGATACGGTGCACAGGAAGCTGGTAAAATCAAACCTTTCTCTACTTTGATTTTTGAAGTAGAACTGGTAGACATTGAAAAATAATTTCACTGTATAACTGAAACAAAATCCCCGCTTTGTTCAATAAACAAGGCGGGGATTTCTGTTTTTAACTTCAGAGTAAATAATAAAAACAGACTTAGCAAACTACAATTATCAACTAATCCGGCATAAATATGATAAATATTTTACTCTTTTCCACCATTATTGTTTACATTTATCTAATACAGAAAAACTAAAAGAAATATTTTAATAAAATACCGTTGAGCTATTTAATATTTTCATATATTTGCAGGCGATTAAAAAATTCTTAACCTTAAAAGAACATCTTAGATTATGAGAAAAAATCTTAAGCCTGTGGGAGTTATATTATTTACCATAGGTATCATCTCTGGATGGACAGCGACCGCATTCGCTAATATACCCCATCTTCAAATTACTCAACAAGCCTCATCCTGTAAAGGAACAGTAAAAGATGCCATGGGAGAACCCATCATCGGAGCATCCGTCATGGTAGAAGGTACCACAAACGGTGTAATTACCGATCTGGACGGAAATTTCTCTTTATCAAACGTACAAAAGGGAGCTTCTATCATCATTTCTTATATCGGCTATGGAACACAAACCATCAAATGGAATGGACAACCTTTAAGTATTACATTAAAAGAAGATACGGAAGTACTAGATGAAGTTGTTGTAGTAGGATACGGTACTCAAAAAAAAGTAAACCTAACCGGTTCTGTTGCCTCTGTTAGTACCGATGAAATTAAAGACCGTGTACAAAGCAACGTATTATCAGCAGTACAAGGTACTGTACCTGGTGTTACCGTCATCTCTCGCCCAGGTTCGAGCCCAAGTATCAACTTCCGTGGCCGTGGCAATTTAGGTACATCAGAACCCTTGTATGTCATTGACGGTGCTATCGCGGACGCAACTTTCTTCTCCAACCTCGATCCGAATAGCATTGAATCCATCTCTTTCCTGAAAGATGCAGCCTCTTCTTCTATTTACGGATCACGTGCTGCCTACGGTGTAGTACTCGTCACCACCAAGCAAGGTAAGAAAGAAAAGATGAACGTATCTTACAGCGGCATGGTGGGTGTGAAAATGCCGACCTATCTGCCGGACGTATTGGATTCATGGGATTATGCCAGCCTGCTGAACGAAGCCAAATACAACGAAAACCCGGCTGGAGGTAAACACCAAGCCTACAGCGATGAGGAAATCCAGTGGTTCCGTGACGGTAGCAAACCTGACTATTATCCAAACACTAACTGGGCCGACCTGGTACTTGACAAGCACGTGCTCACCACCCAACATTCGTTGAACTTCAGTGGTGGAAGCGACAAGGTACGCTTCTTCAGCAGTGCAGGCTACCTCTACAACGACGACTTCATGCCGGGCGTAAGCAACGACCGTTATAACTTAGACCTGAACGTACAAGCAGACATCACCAAATGGCTGACCCTGAAAAGCGGTATCAAATACATCCGTAACCAATCGGATACCAAACACGGCACCGCATGGATAGCCAACTTTGTGATGGTACCCTCTATCATGGTGGCCCAACAATCGAACGGAGAATGGGGAAGCATTGCTGGAGGAAAACAGGCCACACAGACCTTCATGAACAACAACCCGTTACGTGCCCTAAGCGACCCCAATTGGTCAAAAAGCACAACTGAGAACTCCATGTACAGTCTGGGATTCGACCTTAAGCCGCTCAAAGGACTGACAGTTTCTGGACAGATGGACTACAAGCGCTATGAATACAAAAGCAAAAGCTACACGGGCAACCGCTCTGCTATCAACGATTTCACTACAGGAGAACCTATTCCAGGCACGGAAAGTACCAGCCCGAACTCTATGGCGATGCACTGGATCAGCAGCAGTACCATGCTAACTACCCTTACTGCTAAATACGACATGAACTTCGGTAAACATGCTATCAACCTGCTGGCAGGTACGTCATACGAACACTATAACTATGAACGCCTTTACAGCAAGCGTACCGACTTCGTCAGCGACGGACTGGAAGATATAGAGCAGGGAAACGAAGTATCCAAGGAAACTCCGGGCGGAAGTTCTATCATGGAAAGCAAGATGTTGTCCTACTTCGGCCGTGTGAACTACTCCTGGAATGACCGCTATCTACTGGAAGTGAATGTCCGTGCCGACGGTTCTTCCCGCTTCTACAAGGACAATCGTTGGGGTATATTCCCTTCTGTATCTGCCGGATGGCGTATCAGCGAAGAGTCGTTCATGAAACCCGTCACATGGATTAATAACCTGAAGCTCCGTGCCTCTTACGGTACACTAGGAAACATTAACAACGTAGGATACTATGATTATTTCCGTCTGATGTCCAGCGGCAGCAACTACAACTTCAGTGACACAGCTGTGAAAGGTGTTGTGGAAGCACAAATTCCGAACACCTCGCTCGGATGGGAAACGGTGGCTCTGACCGATATTGGTCTTGATCTGGATGTACTAGACAACAAATTAAGTATTTCAGCAGACTATTATATAAAGAATACCAGCGACATCCTGCTGGGTTACAATGTACCGAGAGAAACCGGTATCTGGTCCAATCCCAGCCTGAACCTCGGTAAGGTGCGCAACAAAGGATTCGAAATGTCGGTAACTCACCGCAACCAGATAGGTGATTTCTCTTACTCAATCAGTGCCAACATCGCCACAAACCACAACGAAATCACTGACCTGGCCGGTTCTGACAACATGATACAGAATGCTGGCGACAACATACGCTGGATTTTAAAAGAAGGTGAATCCATCGGCTCCTTCTACGGACTGAAGACCGACGGGCTCTACACACAGGAAGAAATAGACGCAGGCCGCTACTACATTTACGGACGTGCTCCACAAGCAGGTGACATAAAATATGTGCCACAGCGTGAAGGAGTGAAATACGTATGTGACCTGGCAAAAGGCGAGTCCACAGCCAATGCATCCATTACCGACGACGACCGTACTATCATCGGAAAAGATGTGCCTGACTTCACTTACGGTATCAACCTGAGTCTGCAATGGAAGAACTGGGAACTGAGCGCCTTTGGACAGGGTGTTTCCGGTACCAGCGTCGGCTTTGAATCAGAACAGGTGTTCGCTTTCATGCTGAACTCCAACCCGAGAAAATACCACCTGCAACGCTGGACAGAAGAGAATCCGAATGCTCATGCACCAGTACCTCGTCTGTACGGAGGAACTTCCATGGATGAATACAACAAACATTTCTCTGACAATCAGTTATTCGATTCCGACTACTTCCGTATCAAGACCCTGTCACTGGGCTACATGGTCCCGAAAAACGTTGTGAGCAAATGGGGTATCTCTTCCTTGAAACTTTTCCTTACCGGAGAAAATCTCTTCACACTCCGTGCGGACAAAATCATGAAAGACTTCGACCCGGAATCTTCTACCGGACGCGGTATCTCTGCTTTGGGAACCAAATCCATAGCTTTTGGTGTAAACTTATCATTCTAAAACATAATAATCGATTATCATGAAACTCAACTATATCACCTTCTCGGCACTCTTCTGTGCCGCACTAGCTACTTCCTGCGATCTGGAAGTGACCCCACCTTCAGACATCTCTACTGAGACATTCTGGAAAAACGAAAATGATGCCTGGAGCGCTCTGAACGGCGTATACGCACAAATGCCAGGCTTTGACATCTGGGATGAAATGTACACAGACAACGCTCACAGCCATAAGCCTTGGGAAGGTCCTTACGAACTGCTTCAAATGAACGGCATCACAGCCGGAAACGACTTCGGCTACGACTACAGCACCGTGCGCATCGTCAACACCTTCCTGCAGAACATTGATCAATGTGACATGGACGAAACCCTGAAAGCACGAATGAAGGCAGAGGCCCGTTTCTTCCGTGCCTGGAATTATCTCCAACTTGTGACCCGTTTCGGCAAGGCTTACCTGTTCGAGGATGTACCAGAATACAATGCTCCACAAGTACGCTGCAATTCCAAAGAAGATGTACAAGCCTATGTACTGAAGGAACTGGAGGAAATCGCCGAAATCCTACCGGATGAATACAATGGCAACAAATTCTATGAAGCAGGACGTATCACCCGTGCAGCTGCCCTGTCTGTACGTGCACGTGCCGCACTCTATTTTGGGAACTATCCAGAAGCGGAAAAATCAGCCGGATTAGTTATCAGTGAAGGCCACCACGACTTATTCTATGTAACCAGTCTGAATGCTAATCAGCAAAAAGAAGCCCAGGAAATGGAAAAATACATAGACTTCAATCAGCATCCAGAAATCAACAAAGATAAATTCATCAAAGGTATATTCAACTACGAAAACCTGTGGCATGCTGAGAATGCGAATCCACAGAATCCGGAATACATCCTGACCAGAGAATACATGGCCGATGACAACAACTACGACGGTTCACGCTATACTTACATCCGTCCGAGTCAAATGGGCTCCGGCTATTGTTCTTACGAGCCTATGCAAGACTTGGTGGATGCCTATTGGAGCATTGACGGAAAAACGCTACCTACCCCGATTACTCCGGAGCAGCGAATGAGAGCCTATGCAGACATGTGGCAGACCTACTTCTTCACAAAAAATGAAGACACAGGACTCAACGAATCGATAAAACCCGATAAATATCGGGAGAAAGTGGCTACACTGGATATCAAGGCCATCCCCTACATGCAAGAATTCCGCAACCGCGACAGTCGTCTGTACGCTTCCATCCAATTTCCGCTGAAAGGCTGGCAGGAAACTGATTTCCCTGGAGAATATTACTTCATGTGGGACCCGTTGAAAGCAGGTATAGACGGAAATGAGTCATGGACAGGCTACTGCTACCGTAAGATGGTATCGCTCACTCCCTACAAAGGCTACAATAGTGCAGAAGACTATCCGGTGCTCCGCTATGCGGAAGTGCTGCTGACTTACGCCGAAGCACATATCATGACCACAGGATGGGACGAGAAAGTAACTACCGAACTGAACAAGCTACGTGACCGCTGCGGTATGCCGCCTGTACCGACCTCTTTATCCAAGGACGATGCCATTGAGTTTGTACGCAACGAACGCCGCATCGAACTAGCTGGAGAAGGACACCGCTACGAAGACATCCGCCGCTACGGAACAGAGTACTGCGCCAAGGTCATGAATGGCACAACCTATGCCCCATGCGGAGTATATGACTCTCAAAAACAAGCATGGAGCACCACCCCCTATAGAGTAGTAGAAAAGACATGGGATGACCGTTTGATGTGGATGCCAATACCGACTTCCGCCATCGATGTCAATCCGCTGCTAAAAGAGGATCAGAATCCTGGATATTAAAGTAACTTTACAAATCACTCATTAAGAGAAAGGCTGTCAATTTGTATTCAGATACAACTCGTCAGCCTTTCTTTATCATAATCAATACTTTACTATAAAACAACAACTCTTATTCTCAAAATGTAACACTATGAAAATGAAACTAGAATGCCTGGCATTGTTTGCCGTATTCTGCCTCCCTCTATGTGCACAACATGTGTATGACATGGCTCGTTTCGGTATTCAACCGGGAAAGAAGAGCAACATGTCTACTCGTATGGAGAAGGCACTTGCAAAAATTAGAAAAGAAGTAAAAGAAGACGAAGCAGTAACCTTACGCTTTCAAAGTGGGACCTATCATTTCTATCCTGAAGGAGCTGCAGAACGTACTTACTACATCTCCAACCATGACCAGGATAATCCTAAAAGAGTGGGACTGGCACTGGAGGATATGAAATCGCTGACAATAGAAGGAAACGGGGCAGAATTCATCTTCCACGGACAGATGATTCCGGTATCCCTTCTCAGAAGTACAGACTGTACCCTACAAAATTTCAGCATCGATTTTGCCAACCCACACATAGCTCAAGTGGAAATTATAAAAAATGAAGGAGAAAAAGGAATCACCTTTCAACCCGCTCCATGGGTAGAGTACCACCTGACAAAAGACTCTGTTTTCGAAACAAAAGGAGAAGGTTGGAAACTTCTCCCGATGTCGGGTATCGCTTTTGAAAAGGCCAGCCGACACATCGTATACAATACCAGCGACATCAGCTGCCCGACCAAAGGTTGTTTCCTAGTAGGAAAGAATTTGATACATGCCCCTAAATGGAAAGACAAACGACTTCCGGCAGGGACTATTGTTGCCATGCGTTCATGGGACCGTCCGACTCCTGGCATTTTCTTGTCACACAACACCCGGACCACAATAAAGAATGTCAAAGTACACTATGCACAAGGCATGGGATTGCTGGCTCAACTATGTGATGACATCACGATGGATGGTTTTGGTGTATGCTTGAAAGGAGAAAATGACTCCCGCTATTTCACTACTCAGGCCGATGCAACCCATTTTTCTCAATGCAAAGGAAAAATCACCTCTGTCAATGGATTGTATGAAGGTATGATGGACGATGCCATCAATGTACATGGAACCTATCTGAAAGTTCTCCAACAAATTGATGCCCACACCCTCAAAGCACGTTACATGCACGACCAGTCATGGGGATTTGACTGGGGATTTCCCGGCGACAGCGTACAGTTCATTCGTTCACAAACCATGGAACTGCTGGATGAAAAGAATTGTATTGAACGCATTACAGCCTCAGATAAACCGACAGCAGACGGCGCCCGTGAATTTATCATCCGTTTCAGTCAGCCACTTCCTGGAGCTTTAAACGAACAGACTGACTTCGGCATTGAAAACCTGACATGGACACCAGAGGTTTATTTTGCCGGTAATACCATCCGCAACAACCGCGCCAGAGGTTCTCTGTTCAGTACACCTAAAAAAACAATCGTAGAAAACAACTTGTTTGACCATACTTCAGGAACAGCGATTTTGTCGTGTGGTGACTGCAACGGCTGGTATGAAACCGGTGCCTGCCGGGAAGTAATCATCCGTCACAATCGGTTCATTAATGCACTGACCAATATGTTCCAGTTTACCAACGCCGTAATTTCCATTTATCCGGAAATTCCCGATTTGGAGCATCAGGTAAAATATTTCCACGGAGGAAAACCAGGCGCCATCCAGATTACAGACAATGAATTTGACACATTCGATGCGCCCATCCTATACGCCAAGTCAGTAGACGGACTAATCTTTAAGCAAAACAAGATTAAAACGAATAATGCCTACCGCCCTTTTCACTGGAATCAAAACCGATTCTTACTGGAAAAAGTAAACTGGGTAGAAATTACCGAATAGCATTTACAAAAAAACGGGGCCTTAAAAGCCCCGTTTTTTATTACCATCCTGCATGCTCCTTCTTATTCTCATACACGATAGTCCCCCTATTCTTTTCACCAGTATAGTTCCATTCTATCTCATCTACATATTCTTTTCCCTGATAGCTGACTACAGCCTTCAATATATTCTTTCCTTGAGCCAGCGTCACTTTATCAAATACATAGTGTACCTCTGTATATCCTTTACGGATGCCTTCCAAAGGTTTCCCGTTCAGGTATACCACCGGAGTTCCGATATTAGAATACACGGCTACAGAAGTTTCTTTTCTTTCTCTGTCCACATTACGGCGCTGTGTCAGATAAAGTACAGGTTCCTTACTCCAGTTAGCTTTATACCAATAATAAGAATCCTTCTTAATCTTACGGTCGAAAGTCACCATTCCCTTCAAGTTACGTGCAGGAACTCCTCCACGCTCCCACATAGGCACAGCAAAATCAAACATATTCCACAAGTAAGAAGCAATAATGTAAGGGTGTTCGGCAATCACGCTCCACTGATACTCATGCACTTTTGTCTGGAAAGTTTCAGGATAAAAAGGCTTTCCCCAGTTCAAGGCATCTCCCAAGTATTCAGTTTGATGCTCCAAGTTCGCATCCGCCCCATACTCTGTCAACATCAGTTTCTGCCAGGGATAATTTTTTTCCAAACCTTCCACCCAAGGCTTAATATCCTGTATCTTTCGTTCATACCAGCCAAAGTAGCGGTTCATCCCTTGAACATCTGCATTCTGGTTCACCGGATGTTCTGCATGTCCATACCCGTTTACAGCTGCTGTATAACGGTCCGGATCATCCGTCTTACATACATCATGCAACGAACGGGTCAATGCAGCTGTGTAACCATGCGGATGATACACCTCATTATGAATTCCCCAAATATAAATGGAAGGGTGATTAAAATTCTGTCGAACCAATTCTCTCATCTGCTGATGGGCATTATCCCATTCCTGCCCCGTCACCCGATTTACAAAAGGAATCTCAGCCCAAACTATCAGTCCCAGGCTATCGCATTTGGCATACATATACTCCGCTTGCTGATAATGTGCCAGACGAATGGTAGTAGCTCCAATATCCATAATCATGGCCAAATCCGCGTCATGTTCCTGATTTGTCAACGCACTGCCTTTTCCCCACCAGTCCTGATGGCGGGTTACTCCATACATAGGATATTTCTCTCCATTCAGGAAAAAGCCTTTCCCGGCCACAATTTCATATTTACGGATACCCAACGGCTGTACCACTTCATCAATCACCCGTCCCTCCTGCTTCAGACGGGATACTACCTTATATAAATAAGGATCTTTCCGTCCCTGCCACAAATGCGGACGCTTTAATTGGAAAGAAGCTGTATACGACTGCATTCCTTGCGGAGTCAGTTCCAAACTGCGTACATACTTCTTCACCAGTTTGCCTTCCGCATCATAGATTGCATTCTCCAGTTCCAGTGTTTCCGGTTGCAAGGAAGCGTTGTCCAGTTTCACCTTTACATTTACTTCCGCTGCACTTTTCGACACATTTTTCTGGGTAATATAGACTCCCGGAGAAGCATAATCTTCCACCGCAATATGGCAAGGCTCTGTCACTACCAACGACACCGGGCGATAGATTCCTCCGTATACTCCAAAAAGGCTGTGATTCACCGGAATGACATCCGGACGAGCTGTATTGTCAGCCTTCACTACAATCTCATTGCTTTCTCCATATTTTACCTGCTCACCAATCTCACAGACAAAAGCGGAATATCCTCCCTTGTGTGTACCCACCAGATAACCGTTGACATACACTTCCGTACAAGTACCCACACCTTCAAAGCGCAAGAACAAACGTTTCCCCTTCATGGTTTCGGGAATCAAATAAGTCTTACGATAATAAGCCACCCCCTCATAAAAGGAGTTTGTCTTCACCTGCATATCCTGCGCATTCCAGGTATGAGGAATGGTAACTTCTGTCCACTTACCTTCCCACTGGGCAGCTGCCTTCATCATGTCTGTAGCAAACGGCCCTTTTTTAAACAGCCAGCCATCATTAAAGCTGATTACCTCTCTTGAAAAAGCACCTGTTGTACACAGACCTGCCAACAAACACGTTCCTATAATCTTATTCAGCTTCATTGTGCTGCCATTTGATACAATTCACATCCGGCCATCAGGAAGGCTCCCACGCCATACACTTCCGTCATGTCGCGAGTCACTTTCCTGGGGTCGGCACCAATAGGCTGTACATATCCCAACTTCCCATTCTTTTCTACCGCATCGGTCAAAGCTTTCCAGCCTTTTTCCAAGACCGGCAAAAAAGCATCTTTGTCCAGTAAATGCTGGTTTACCCCATAAGCAAGTGCATATACGATGAATCCTGTCGCACTGGTTTCCGGTGAAGGATAAGATGCCGGATCCAACAGACTGGCATGCCAGTAACCGTCAGCACTCTGCAATTCGGCTACTCTCGTAGCCAGCGTCACAAATAATTCCTGATAAAATTTCCGGGAAGGTTCATCTGCAGGCAATGCTTTCAGGATTTCAGCCAATCCGCCAAGTACCCATCCGTTTCCACGACCCCAGAATACCTTCTTCCCGTTTGCTTCCTGTTTACCTATATAGCGAGTGTCACGATAAAAGAGATTTTCCTCTTTGTCAAAAAGCAAATCGTAGGTAGCTTTGTATTCCCGGTTCATAAAATCAAGATACTTTCTGTCTAAAGTCTGCCCGTAAAGTTTGGCATACACAGGAGGCGCCATAAACAACGCATCGCACCATGACCAGCGTGTCAAGGTTTCCATCTTGCCATAATCCAACTGCATGGAAGCCATTGGCATATTCTCTACCACCCAGTTGGCTCGTGCCATTACAGGTGTAATCATCTTCTGTTCCTTATATTTCTGATACAAATCAATGAAAGGCTGCCCCACGGCAATAAAATCGGCATGGTACATCCATTTCCCCATCTGAAAATGATTGCGTCTTCCTATCTTCAGAAGCCAGTCATAATATGTTCGGTTACCATCCTCCCCTTCTGTCAGCTCTGCCCAGTCTATCATGCCCATGTACAACGCCGCATTGGTCCAATCCAAATCACCATGTTCATGACGTTTATCCGGATTGACAATCTGCCAGTCAGCCACACGCTTCATTACTTCCTTTATTTCCGATTTTCTGAAATTCGTCTGTCCCCAAACTGTGAGGGTTGAAAACAACAGACAGGCACACATCCAAAAATGTTTCATAGTTTTTCTTTAAGTTAAAGCAGCCTTATACTCATCATCGGCTTCTTTTAGGTTTTTTAATTTCGATTTTAGTCTCTCGTATTTCTTAATCAATGAGTAAGATCCATCGTAACATTTTATCCATTACAAAAGTAGCAAGGAAAAATCTCCCCATCCTTAACTCTCTGTATGGAATCTGCCAACCTTTTCTCCTTTTGGACGAATAAGACACATTCTTCGGACGAATTTAGCCTTCTTTTTCCATTCCATCAAAAGCTTACCTCTTTTTTCATTGAAAGTCCTTTTTCCGATACTTTTTTTCTTACTTTTGTAGTTATGTAAAAGTTATTAACAGGGTTATGAAGAACATCGCATCAGGAATTATTGGATTGCTATTCATTTTTACATGCCAGGCTCAGAATCTTTACTTCAAACATTTAGGTATTGCGGACGGACTATCGCAAATCCGCATACAAACCATTTATCAAGACGAGATAGGAGCTATATGGCTGGGAACCAGTGAAGGATTGAATCGTTACAACGGTACTAGTGTCAGCAGCTACTCCATTCCTGCAGAATTCCAGGCTTTTTCTACAGACGGAATCGATCAAATATGCGGTAACAAAAGAGGAAAACTCTATGTAAAAACGCAAGGAAAGGTATGCAGCTTCGACTTGCATCAAGAAAAGTTCACTATTCTGATTGAAAAAGGGGTAAAAAGCCTTTTTTGTGAACAAGACACCTTATGGGCAGCCTGTGAAAATGGCATCTATTATTGTACTGAACAGGAGAAACAATTGAAACAATTCACTTCATTTCCATCACATCTCCGTCAAGCAACTCGTCTTTATGTAAAAAATGATACAATATGGGCTATAAGTCCTACACACTTGTTTGCTATTCCACGTAAAAATTCTTCCCAACAAATTGAATTCGCCACGTTCAACAATGATGCCAGATGTATATTTGTAGACCATTCCAATAATATATGGATAGGAAGCTGGAGTGGAGTATATCGTATCTCTCCTTCACGCCACACTACCACTCACTATACTAATGCCGAAGGCAAGTTATCTGATGATCAAATACGCAGTATCACTGAAGACAACTTCGGAAATATATGGATTGGGACCTTTAGAGGCTTAGATTGCTATCATCCTCAAACCGACTCATGGAGTCACTACGTGGAATACGGAGACTCTCCTAATACTTTAAGCCACAACTCCATTCTTGACCTTTATAAAGACAAACAAGGCAATATTTGGGCTGGGACTTACTTTGGAGGAGTAAACATTTTTAATCCAACCCCTGAAAAAAATTATTTCTACCACGCCAATCCGCTTCGAACAGACTGGCTTAACTTTCCCGTAGTCAGTAAAATGACCGAGGACCTATCCGGCAACCTGTGGATCTGTACCGAAGGAGGCGGACTTAATCAACTAAATTTGCAAACTGGAAAATTTACTCATTATACACACCAACCCGGAAATCCACAAAGCATAGGTAGCAACAACTTAAAGTCTATTTATTTTGACCCTACAACAGAGATATTGTATGTGGGAACACATTTTGGCGGACTTTATATCTTTGACACCCGAACTAAACGGGGACATAGCTTACATCACCAACAAGGAAATCCTAATTCCCTTCCCCATGATATCGTAAACAGCATCCAACCTTATCGAGAAGGGTTGTTACTGCTTACTCAGGGAGGAGTCGTATACATGGACAAAAAAACAGAAAGGTTTTCTGAAATCAGTCAAGACCCCCAAATTAATCAATTGGTAAAAAAATCTTTTACCTATGAGACTTTCTTACTCGATAGTCATAATCGCTTATGGCTGGGGCTGTCGCGTGGAGGAGTCATTTGCATAGATCTCACCACTTCACACATTACAAAATATTTGGCAGCTCCTCTTTCCTCTGGAGGTGTATCTCATATCTTTGAAGACAGATACGGAGAAATTTATGTAGGAACTACTGGAGCTGGTATGTTCCATTATCAACGAAAAGAGGATACGTTCAAGCAATACAATATACAGAACCAATCACTTCCAAGTAACTTTTGTTATTATATCGGAGAATCTAAAGCCAAAAACTGTCTGTATCTAATTCATGGAAATGGCATTTCCTTATTTAACACACAAACAGAAACTATAGAAAATACCTACAGACTTTTCAATCAAAGCTATAGTCTGGGCTCTTGCCTGTTTAGAGACAAGAGAGGCTATTTATATATAGCTGTCTCTTATACACATCTCCGAGCC
>ENA-OYXQ01000677-OYXQ01000677.1-human-gut-metagenome-genome-assembly--contig:-NODE-677-length-13890-cov-11.162053_pt1 | contig 13890 bp, 8 predicted proteins | sample MGYA00243974_ERZ653430 | MGnify/ENA primary metagenome ERZ653430 (study PRJEB26926, sample SAMN06164997) | human gut metagenome | biome: ENVO:00009003; feature: ENVO:2100002; material: ENVO:00002003...
GATTAGCTGCAGTCTCGTGGGCTCGGAGATGTGTATAAGAGACAGATAATATACCGGGCAGACCGGCAAAATCAAATGTGGCAGCGCATAATGAGCACTCTGTAGATACGCGTGAGCTTGCCCTTGAGATGCTTATTGAGATTAATGAGCGTGGATCATTTTCACATATCGTGCTTCGTAGTGTGCTTGACAAGTATCAGTATCTGTCAAAGCAGGACAGAGCCTTTATGACGAGGCTTGTTGACGGCACTATCGAGTATATGCTGCAGCTCGACTACATCATAGACTCTTTTTCAAAGACAAAGGTAAGGAAGATGAAGCCCTTCATCAGAAACCTTCTTCGCATGAGCGTCTACCAGATAAAGTACATGGACGCGGTGCCGGATTCAGCTGTATGCAATGAGGCGGTGAAGCTTGCAAAGAGGCATAAGTTTGCACAACTTTCGGGCTTTGTAAACGGTGTACTCAGAAATATTGCAAGAAATATAGATTCAGTACAGTTTGATACATTAAGCATCCGATACTCCATGCCACAGTGGATAGTGGACAGATTTGTTGCGGCATACGGAGAGAAGAAGGCAGAGGAGATTTTCAAGGCTTTTCACAATAAGAGTACAATAAGCATCAGGACAAACCTGACCAGGTGTACTCCGGATGAGCTTCGCGCGACGCTTGAGGCAGAGGGTGTGACGGTCACAGCGATTGATGAACTTAATTATGCATTTGTTATATCTGGATTTGATTATTTAAATGGCTTACAGAGCTTTAGAGATGGGCTTTTCTATGTGCAGGATATAAGTTCAATGCTTGTCGCACAGACGGCTGCTCCAAAGAAGGGCGACTATGTGATAGATGTATGCGCAGCACCGGGGGGCAAGAGCACCCATATAGCTGAGCTTTTACAGGGAAGCGGCCATGTGCTCGCACGTGACCTGACCGATAACAAGGTCGATATGATTGAGGAAAATATAGACAGGCATGGTCTTAACAATATGTCGGCAGAGGTGTGGGATGCCACAGTATTTGATGCTGATTCGGCGGGAAAGGCAGATATACTCATTTGTGATCTGCCGTGCTCAGGGCTTGGAGTGCTCGGCAGAAAGAAGGATATCCGCTACAAGATGACGCCTGAGTCTGTAGATGAGCTTGCCGCTCTTCAAAGACAGATACTTGATACCGTGCATACATACGTGAAGCCAAACGGAGTGCTCGTGTACAGTACATGTACGATAGATGAGGCTGAGAATGAGGACAATGTGAGGTGGTTTATTGAAAAGCATCCGGAGTTTGAGCTGGATAAGAGCTTTGCTGAAGGCACCGGAATGAAACAGATACTGCCCGGTGAGCATGGAAGTGACGGATTCTTTATTGCAAGATTCATAAAAAGTAAATTATGATATTAAAATAAATCATGAATTAATAAATATAAATTGGTTTAAAAACAATAGTTAAATGCAGACTTAATAAAAATGATATGGAACAGATAAAAGAACAACTAACTGACATCAAATCAATGAATATGGACGAGCTCACAGAGTTTATCATATCGCTCGGAGAGAAGAAATTCCGTGCGAAGCAGATATATGAGTGGATTCATGTGAAGCATGTGGACAGCTTTGATGAGATGACCAATATTTCAAAAAAGTTCATACAGGTATTAAAGGACAATGCAATACTCATCTCGCTAAAAAAAGAGGAGGTGCAGGTGTCAAAGCTCGACGGCACGAGAAAATATCTCTTTGCAATCGATGATGGCAACGTCATAGAAAGTGTACTTATGAAGTACAAGCATGGAAACTCTGTATGCATATCTTCGCAGGTTGGCTGCAGGATGGGGTGCAGATTCTGTGCATCCACTCTTGACGGTCTCGTCAGGGGGCTTAGGCCGTCTGAGATGATTGACCAGATTTATCAGATAGGCAAGGACATCGGAGAGCGCATCTCAAATGTGGTTGTCATGGGCACAGGTGAGCCACTTGACAATTACGACAATCTGCTGCGCTTTATAGAGCTTCTCACTGATGAAAACGGAATCAATATCAGCCAGCGCAATCTGACAGTTTCCACATGTGGTCTCGTACCGCGCATGAGACAGCTTGCAGATGAAAAGCTTTCTATCACGCTGGCGCTTTCACTGCATGCCTCCAACCAGGAAAAGAGAAAAGCTCTCATGCCGGTTGCAAACAGCTATGATATACATGATGTGGTCGATGCATGCAAATATTATTTTGCACAGACCGGCCGCAGAGTCACCTTTGAGTATAGCCTGGTAGGCGGAGTGAACGATACAGCCGAGGATGCAACAGAGCTTTCGGCACTCGTGCATGGCATGAACTGCCATATAAATCTGATTCCGGTAAACCCGATAAAGGAGCGCGACTACGTGCAGTCCAACAAGGGTGTTATAGAGGCTTTTAAAAATAGGCTTGAAAAAAACGGAATTAATGTTACTATTAGAAGGGAAATGGGCAGAGATATAGACGGTGCCTGTGGACAGCTTCGCAAGAAGCATATAGATAAAGAGAGAGGAATAAACTAGATGAAGACGTTTTCCATTACGGATGCAGGTGCTATTCGTGAGATGAATCAGGATTTTTATTTCTCGTCTGACACTGCAGTAGGAAATCTTCCGAATCTTTTCATCGTAGCAGATGGAATGGGAGGACACAAAGCCGGTGACTATGCTTCCAGATACACTATAGAGCGTGTGGTTGCATCGGTATCGAGAAATGCCGGGGATGAACCGGTATCCATCATCAAAGAGGCTATCAACAAGGCAAATGAGCTTTTGGTGGCTGAGTCTCGTGAGGATGAAGCTAAGCGTGGAATGGGTACCACCTTAGTCGTAGGAACTATTATAGGAAACAAGCTTTTTGTGGCCAATATAGGTGACAGCAGGCTTTATATTGTAGGTGGCACAGAGCAGATCAGACAAATTACCAGGGATCATTCACTGGTTGATGAGATGGTCAGGATGGGTGAGATAAATGCCGACGAGGCGAGAGTTCATCCGGACAAGAATATCATCACGAGAGCTGTCGGGGCAGCAGATCATGTGGAGGCAGATTTTTTTGAGGTCGAGCTATGTGAGGACGACAGGATTCTTCTGTGTACAGACGGACTTACCAATATGGTGAGAGATAAAGAAATATGCGATACTATTAGGCAAAATGATAATATCGAGACAGCAGCGTCACAGCTTGTCGCCATGGCCAATGCAAACGGTGGCCGCGATAATATCACTGTAATGATTATTAAACCATTTTAAGACGAGGTAATAACAGATGTTAGAGATAGGAAGTTTTTTATCGGATCGATATGAGATCCTAAGCAAGGTTGGCGCAGGCGGCATGTCTGATGTATACAAGGCAAAAGACCATATACTGAGCCGTTTTGTAGCTATAAAGGTTTTAAAGCAGGAGTTTTCGGAGGATAGTTCATTTGTGACCAAGTTCCGTGCTGAGGCACAGTCAGCAGCAGGACTTGAGCATCCAAATATCGTAAATATCTATGATGTAGGCAGCGAGAATGGTCTGTACTACATTGTCATGGAGTATGTCGAGGGTATCACACTTAAGACTTATATCGAGAAAAAGGGCCAGCTGTCATTCAAGGAGTCTGCAAGTATTGCAATCCAGGTGGCAAGGGGCATAGAGGCCGCTCACAATAAAAATATCATTCACCGTGATATCAAGCCGCAGAATATCATTATTTCTACAGATGGCAAGGTAAAGGTGACAGACTTTGGAATTGCAAAGGCTACATCTTCAAATACAATAAGCTCAGATGTGATGGGCTCAGTACACTATGCATCTCCGGAGCAGGCAAGAAACGGCTTCGTCGATGGCAGAAGTGATATTTACTCACTGGGAATCGTAATGTTTGAGATGGTTACAGGCCGTGTGCCGTTTGACGGTGATACCACAGTGGCAGTTGCACTGCAGCACCTACAGGAGGAGATTGCAAGGCCAAGCATCTACGCACCGGATCTGCCAATCAGCTTTGAGAAAATCATCTTAAAGTGTACACAAAAGACACCGGACCGCAGATACCAGACTATTGAGGAGCTTCTCACAGACATAAGGCGCTCTCTTGCGCATCCTGATGAGGATTTCGTCACAATAGCACCACTCGTTGACGGTGGCAAGACCAAGGTTATAAGCCCGGAGGAGCTTGACAAGATAAAAGAGGGCAGAGGTGTCGCAGAGGACTTAAACGATGATGATACCGATGCAGATAATGATGATGAGTATGCTGACGATGAAGATGATGATGAATATGATGAGTCACTCTTAGACGACGATGATGACGAAGAAGACGATGACGATGATGATGACGGCAAGCTTTTAAATCCAAAGATGGATAAAGCAATCACAATCATGGGTATAGTAACAGCCGTAATCATTGTAATAGTTATCATATATCTTGCACTTTCAGTGGCAGGAGTGTTTAAGTTTGGCGGCAAAAAGAATTCAGAGTCACAGCAGACAGAGTCACAGACACAGACCGAGTCTGAATCAGAGTCAGAGACACAGACTGAGACAGAGGGTCAGATGATTGACATCAGAGGCATGTCAGTGGAGGATGCTCAGAAGGCAGTAGACCGCTTAAAGCTTGACCTCACAGTATTTGCATTTGAGACAAAGCAGTCAGATGAAAAGGACGGCACAATCCTTGAGCAGGATGTCAAGGCAGGAGATACAGTAAAGCGTGGTTCACAGATTAATGTAGTTATCGCAGGAAAAGGTGATAATACATCAGAGATGGTCAAGATACCAAGTGTAATCGGAAAGACCAAGAGCTCGGCAAAGAGCACACTCGAGTCAGCAGGCTTTAGTGTCACCTTCGAGTATGGAGATTACAATGACAGTGTAGCAGCAGATGTAGTAACAGCACAGTCACCATCAGCAAAGAAACAGGCCGCAAAGGGCAGCACAGTAACAGTCACCCTCTCACCGGGCCAGAAGCCAATCACCGTGCCAAACGTAGTAGGTGCCTCACAGTCACATGCAGAAAGCGCCCTCGCAGGAGCAGGGCTCAAGTACACCTATGCCGACTCCCAGTACAGCGACACAGTACCCGCCGGCAGCGTAATCAGCCAGACCAAATCCGGCGAAACCGTAGCCGCAGGCACCACAATCACACTTACACTCAGTAAGGGAAAGCAGGAGATATCGACTAACGTAAGTAAAGGAATTAGTTATAGTGGAGAGGGAACTGTAGTAAAAGCAGAGTATAAGCTTGTAGGTAAAAGTGGAACTGTATACGATAAGGGTTCATATGAAAATACGTCATCATTTACAGTTTCCGGAACAATGAAAGAAGCTACAGGAAGTATTGTGGTTACTTGGACAGTTCAGACAGGGGAAACAGATGAAGCAGGAAATCCTGCAACTGTCACACTTGATCCAGTAACGTATAGCGTGCCATAAGCATAAGAGAAGTTAAATAATTATTATAAACCGGAATAGCAAAAAAGAAGTAGATATTGCCATAGCTTGGGGCAGCACAAGGAAAACGAGCCGTAGCGCAGCTACGTCAAGTTTTCCGTATCGCCATCGTATTTGTAAATACACACAATACATGTATAGCGCACAAAGCAGCAACCCAATACATGTCCTTATTGTAGCCACCGGATAGCACCCACAAAGTGGGTGCTATCCGCACCCCACTACCACACCAACCCGCGGACGAAAACCTGAACTCGCGGAGAGAAACTAAGGAAGCGGGGCAGGCATGTGTTCCGAGGAAAAAATATGAAATGCCCCGGGGTGCCATAAACCTACCGAGGAAAGAACAGGGCAGAGCAAGCCATAGCCTGTCCGTAGGAGAGCCCGGGGCTGGCTTCATATTTTTTAAGAGGAATATATGCCTGCCTCCGCCACCCGCACAACCTCAAAGCGCGGCATGCACCCCGCCGAAAGCGTGACTCCTGCAAATACAAAAGCACACAAGGAAAACCATGACAGGAAAAATTATTAAAGGAATTGCCGGCTTCTACTACGTCTACGTAGAAGAAACCAAAGAAGCAAAAGAAACTGCCACAGGCGGCACTCTCTACGAGTGCAAAGCAAAAGGCACCTTCAGAAAACAAAAGATAAAGCCGCTGGTAGGCGATATCGTCGACATAGCAGTCCTCGATGATGAAAAGCACATAGGCAATGTCGAGCGTATACTGCCACGGAAAAACGAACTTATCAGGCCGGCTGTGTCCAATATAGACATGGCCCTGGTTATTTTTGCATCCGCAAAGCCGGATCCCAATTTCAACCTGCTTGATAGGTTTTTGTGTATGATGGAGTACCAGCATGTCCCGGTTACCATATGCTTCAACAAAAAGGACTTAATCACACCTAAAGAGCAGCAGGAGCTTAAAAGCATATACGAGCCGGCTGGCTATAGAGTGCTTTTTACCAGCACGAAAACAGGTGAGGGCATAGATGAGATAAAGCACATTTTAGAGGGAAGGACGACCACGGTTGCAGGTCCCTCGGGAGTTGGCAAGTCATCTATCATCAACTGTCTGCAGGATGATGTGCAGATGGAGACCGGACATATAAGTGAGAAAATAGAGCGCGGAAAGCATACGACCAGACATTCTGAGATTATCCCGATAAAGGATGGCACGTATATCATGGATACACCGGGCTTTAGCTCGATGGATGTGCCGGGCTTTGAAAAGGAAGATCTGTGGACATGTTATCCGGAGTTTGTAGAGTATGAGCCATATTGCAGGTTTCAGGGCTGCAGTCATATAAATGAGCCGGACTGCGGCGTGAAGGAAGCTCTTGCAGATGGGAAAATATCGCAGGTGCGGTATGATAATTATAAGCTTTTATATGAGGAGCTTAAAAACAGACAAAAGTATTAATTTAAAACATAATCAAACGGAGGAAAACATGAACTGTTTATCACCATCAATTTTATCAGCGGATTATTCAATACTCGGAGAGCAGCTTAAGCAGCTTGATGAGGCCGGAGCACAATATGTACATATAGATGTTATGGACGGCAGCTTCGTTCCCAGCATATCAATTGGGCTGCCTGTCATAAAGACAATCAGAAAGTGCACAGAGCGTATGTTTGATGTGCATCTTATGATAGATGAGCCGGTCAGATACATAGATGATTTTGCGGCAGCAGGAGCTGATATCATCACAGTCCATGCGGAGGCGTGCAAGCATCTTGACAGGACAATCGAGGCAATAAAGGAAAAAGGCATACTGGCAGGTGTAGCATTAAATCCGGCTACTCCGCTGTCTGCAATAGAGTATGTGCTGCCTAAGGTGGACATGGTACTTATCATGACGGTAAATCCGGGCTTCGGAGGACAAAAGCTTATTCCGTACACGGTAGACAAGGTACGCGACTTAAAGGCGCTTCTTGAGAAAACAGGAAATAAGGCTGATATAGAGGTGGACGGTGGTGTCAATCTGGAGAATGTTGAGACACTGCTTGCGGCAGGTGCCAATATTATTGTTGCGGGAAGTGCGGTGTTTAGCGGAGACATAGAAGAAAATGTGACAGGTTTTCTCAACACAATGATGTAGCAAATGTGGATATGTTATTAAGGAGAGGGTGGATAAAATGCGGTATCTGATTGTATGTGGTGGAAAAATAGATAAGGAATTCGGCTTAAACGAGATAAAGACTGACGGAATAGATGCTATCATTGCGGCTGACAGCGGAATGGATTTTCTGTACGAAAACGGTGTCACACCTGATATAATTGTAGGTGATTTCGATTCAACTAAGACAAATGCATTGGAGTATTTTGAGAGAAAGGGACAGACTGAGATACGCAGGCTCAATCCCGTAAAGGATGATACTGATACAGAGTACGCCATAAGACTGGCAATAAGCGAGGGAGCACGAAGCATAGTGGTGCTTGGAGCAACAGGCAGCAGAATAGACCATGTGCTTGGAAATATTTCACTTTTGGGAATAGGCCTGGAAAGTAAAACCGATATCAGCATTATCGATACAAACAACCGCATAAGGATGGCAGATAAGCCGGTAACCATTGAAAAATCAGCACAGTATGGCCGGTTTGTATCTCTTATAGCACTGACAGACGACAATGAGGTAAGCCTTAGAGGCTTTAAGTATCCTGTTACTGATTATTCCTTTGACAGGTTTACATCGCTTGGTATATCCAATGAAATAGTAGATGACCATGCAGTGGTTGATATCCATAGAGGAAAATTTATCATTATTGAGTCAAAAGATTGACTTTTTAGGAGTTTTGGTCTACTATGGTTTTAGGATTATTTCGGAAAAGCTTGATTACAGGAGGATTGATATACACTGTGTCGGCTTTGGAACATGATGGGGTAATTAGATGATAGAGAAGTATTATAGCGGGGTAATCGAGCAGATTTACAATCGCATAGGAAAAGAGACTCGAAATATCGTAATGGCGAATTATAGCAATGATTTTTCGATTGAAAATCTTGAGGTTATAAGACGTTATCAAAGCAATGAGGATAACGTCTTTTTTGCATACAGTGAGTTCTCTTACAATACGCTGGTCGGAGCTTATGAGCCATTTTTGGACATCATATGCAATATGCACAGGCGCTTCATAGGCGGAAGCTTTGATGATTTCCAGAAGGAGTGCGGTGTGTACTATCTGCACAGACAGGTGTTAAACAGCTATTATGAGACCGGTGAGTGCTTCAGAGAGGAGACAGTGCTGTTAAATGAGGTAGCATACGAGCAGAGACGCATGACGATGGCCATAGCTGACATGCTCAAGAGACTTTCTGAGGTGAGGCCTTTGATGATTGTGATAAACAGATTCCAGATGGCATCTAAGAGCTCAATTGAGACCATCAAGTATCTGATTGACAATCCATGCGCCAATATCGGTATCGTGTTAGGTGTCAATGCCATAGTCAAGGGTTCAGACAGCACTGTTGAGGTGTGGGATCGTATAGTTGAGTCGCTTGAGGACAGGAGCGCCATATACTATATAGGCAGTGCCGGACCACTTAAAAATAACATAAAAACCACAAATGATGATGAGCTGTATATCACTATGAACTTTGAGCAGAGTATACAGGAAGCATCAAATATCATGGAGTTTCTGGATTTTGAGCAGGCAAGGAGAGGCTGCCGCATTATAGAGCATAAGCTTAAGTTTGAGGATGCATGGATTGATGAGAAAAGCCTGCGCCGCTTTTATATGGTCTATGCAAGGACGTCTGTTTTACTTGGAGAGATGTCCAAAGCGATTGAGCTCACGAATGAATACAAGGCGCTGATACCGGAAAATGACAGTGAGCATTATCTTTCGCTGTATTATTTCATGAAGGGCACCTGCTATATGTATCAGGGCAAGCTTGAGAAGGCCGGAAACAGTGCAAAGAGTGCCTATGACTATGCAGTTTTGGCAGAGGATGACACACTGATATTTAAGGCAGAGCTTTTGTCAGTCATGATAAAGATGTCAGGCTGGTACAATATATTCTTCTGTGTACAGGATATACCTGTCAGTGATGAAATTATAGAAAAGCTCATAAAGCACGGCTACAGGAATCATTTGGCACATATATATATTTACGCATACGACAATAGCCGGGATGTGGTGAAGCAGTCCTTTTATGATGAATCATTACTAAAGCATTTTACGAAGGGGCTTGAGCTTGCGAAGGAGATAGGAAATGAGCAGCTTGTGTATGATGCATATCAGAAGACTATTATGCTTGCCAGCACAAGCGGTCTCAATGAGATAGCCTTTTTATATGTTATCCGTACATACGAGTTCATGAAGGGGCACGGCAATATATATGTTGCGAGAGTGCTTACGTCTATAGGCTACAATTTAAGTGCCATGGGTAAAAATGAGCTGGTTGACAATTATTACAATGCTGCAATCAATATGTTATATTACCTGAAGATGCCGGAGGATATAGCTGAGGTGTATTATAACAAGTCTCTTAACTATATCATGCAGGGCAATTATAAGGAGGCTGTCCATGCACTTTTAGTTGCCATGAAGACTATTATAAAGCTTCATCTAAACAGCTTAAGAGTGTGCAACACGAGTAAGGTATATGCGCTTCTTGCGCTTGCATCTATATTTTCGGGTGACAGATTCAGCTGTGAGCGCTATCTGCTCAGCTGCAAGCAGTTTCTTAATTATGTCATCTACAGAGTAATTGACACCACAAGAACTGAGGCAGTCCATGACTATTCCAGATGCGATGATGAGATGTTCCTTTACTCCTTTGCATCAGCCATGCTCTTGTGGCACGATGGTGAAAAGGAAGAAGCCTTTTTACGTTTTGAGGATGCGGAGAGATATCTCGTTAATGCGGAGGGAAACGAATTTTTTGCATATTCGATATACAGGGAAAGCAGGATGAAGCTGTTTGAGCTGCTCGGCAAAAATGAGCTTATAGAGCATGAGAGAATACTTTTAGAGGCACACAATAAAAGGATGCATGAAATAGCAGAGGCAGCTCCGCTTGACATGTTAAAAAATATCAACCTAGAGTCACTGAGTGATGGCCATATCAATGAGCGGCAGATTAATATGCTTGTAAAGCAGCATGGGCTCGAAAAGGATTATCAGGGCTCAAAGCGTCAGATGGAGTTTATTTCCATATGGCAGACCATTATCGATGTCAATGACCAGAAGAAGGACACCATGATTGAAAATGCCATGAGCAATTTCATCAATCATTTCAGTCTTGACTGTGCGCTGATCATAGATCTGCACGCGAAGGAGCCACAGGTGCTTTATAATGATACGGGCTGTGATATGACAGATGAGGTTATAAAGGGCATATGTGATATCATGATAGACTATCCGGAGGGCATTGCCACATCAAAGATTGCAGAGGGCTTCTACGAGTATGAAAATGTCATCTCGTATTTCGGCGTGGATGATGTATGCTCATTTGTCGCAGTGCCTTTTATCAAGAATGATGCACTTTCAAGTGTACTCATAGCATATGTGCGCATGAAGGACAACTGGCATGGCTCAATCGAGCGATACATGCTCAATGAGGATGATCTGAGCATTTTCAAGCTGTTATTCAGAGAGCTTGAGTATTCCATTGCCCGTATTGAGGCAAATGAGAAGGCAAATGAGATGAACAGACGTCTGCAGCAGGCTGCGGTCACAGACATGCTGACCGGTATCTATAACAGAGCTGGTATGTATCAGGAGATAGAAAAGCTTGAAAAGCGCATAAGTGTGACATCCGGTGGCATGGATGTGGGGCTTATGTTTATTGACCTGGACAACTTCAAGCATTATAATGATACGTATGGTCATGATGTGGGAGATTTGATACTTAAGGAGATGGCCTTTGTGTTCAAGGAAGTTGCTAAGGACAGAGGCTTTGTAAGCAGATATGGCGGTGATGAGTTCATCATAGTCATTGAGTCATGCGCCAGATACGAGCTTGAGAATATTGCGAAGGACATCTATGCGAGGATTGCAGAGGCTGATGGCTTCAGAAGCCAGATAAAGAAATACCTGAATCATGACGTAGAGTTTAATGAGGAGAAGAATATCACCTGTTCTATTGGTATTTCATATGAGAGAAATGTCACCAGTGAGAGCCAGATTACTGAGCTGATTAAGAAGGCGGACGATCTGATGTATACAGTAAAGACAGGCGAGAAAGGACACTATGCATTCTTTTAAATCAGATGAATTTAAGATAAGAGTATTGACAAAGGATGATGCGGAGGAATACAATGCACTGCTTCGTTATGCTTTTCAGGTAACAGAGGCAGATCTTGCCGAGACCGGTTGGAAGGATGATGAAATCAAGCAGTCGAAGTTTCCGGTGCTTGAGAGAGCTGATGTGCTTGGCTGCTTCAATATCATAGACAAAAAAGAGGAGCTTGTGGCTCAGTTTGCGGTATATCCGCTCGATATGAATATATATGGTGAGCGCTACGAGGTAGGCTTTGTCACAAGTGTGTGCACATATCCTGAGTACACAGGCCATGGTCTCATGAAGAAGCTTATGAGAAAGAGTCTTACGAGGATGCGCGATAGCAACAAGTCGTTTGCTCTTTTGTATCCATACTCCATACCTCTTTACAGAGGGCTTGGCTGGGAGATTATCTCAAACAAGATGACATATGTGATAAAGGACAGACAGATTCCTACAAAGCTTAAGGAGCCGGGCTATGTGCGTCGTGTGCAGTGGGATGACGAGCAGTTTAAGAAGCTTCATACTCACTTTGCCGCGAAGACTCACGGCTGTCTGTACAGAAACAATCTGGCTTGGGAGGAGTACTTCCGCTGGGATGAGGACGATACGATGGTTGCCATCTACTATAACGAGGATGATGAACCGTGTGGCTATATGGTGTATCTTATCAGCTCCGATGTCATGCACATCAAGGAGCTCATCTACTTAAACCGTGAGGCGCAGCTTGGTCTGTGGGAGTACATTCATGCGCACGATTCCATGATTGATGAGGTCAGAGGCAACAACTATTACAGCGAGCCTATCGCTTTTGAGCTCGATGACAGTGATATAAAGGAGACAATAAGACCATACGCCATGGGCAGAATCATCGACGTGGCGCAGTTTATATCACAGTATAACTGTGACCCGGATGGCCCGGGCGGCTGCTTTAGCTTTGAGATAGCAGATGACCTTCTTCCGTGGAACAATGGCACATTTGTCATTGATTTTGAGAAGGGGCACTGTGCTCTCACCGACAAAAATCCACAGTATCACCTAAGCATGTCTATTGGCACGTTTACCACACTGCTTTTAGGCTACAAGAGTGCCGAGAAGCTTTTGCAGATGGGCAAAATACAGACTACGTACGATGCTGTTGCAAAGCTTGACGATATTTTATATCATGAGATACCATATGTATCTGACTACATATAATGATAAAAGGTCAAAAGGTAAAGGAAAATAATATGTCAAATTATGTGATTAGCTGCTGTTCAACAGCAGATCTTACCAGGGAGCATATGCTCGAGAGAAATATTAAGTACGCATGCTTTCACTATGAGCTTGATGGTAAAGAATATATGGATGATTTAGGACAGTCCATGCCACTGCCGGATTTCTACAAGGCAATGGAGGCAGGTGCCATGACAAAGACCTCGCAGATCAATCAGGAGGAGTACATGGAGTACTTCAGACAGTTTCTGGATGAGGGATATGATGTGCTTCACTGTACACTAAGCTCCGGTATATCAGGTACAGTCAACTCGGCAAGGCTTGCAAAGGAGGCTCTCGAGGAGGAATACCCTGACAGAAAGATATATGTGATTGATTCGCTGGCAGCATCGTCAGGCTTTGGTCTTTTGATGGATAAGCTCGCTGACCTTAGGGATAGCGGCATGGATATTGATACACTGGCTGATTGGACCATGGAGCACAGACTTGAGGTGAATCACTGGTTCTTCTCATCAGACCTTACATTTTTTATCAGGGGCGGCCGTATCTCAAAGACCGCGGGATTCGTGGGAAATGTGCTGAATATCTGTCCTTTCATGAATGTGAGCAATGAGGGAAAGCTTATTGTGCGTGAGAAAATCCGCACCAAAAAGAAGGCAATAAAGGAGATGCTTGTGAAGATGCAGGCACTCTGCAAGGATGGTGCCGATTATTCGGATAAGGTCTATATATCAAATTCTGCATGCTATGAGGATGCTAAAGCCGTAGCTGATCTGATAGAGGCTGCCTTCCCTAAGATGAAGGGCAAAGTAGAGATAAATGATATCGGTACGACAATAGGAAGCCACACCGGTCCGGGAACAGTTGCATTGTTTTTCTGGGGTAATAAGAGAGAGGATTAGCCGGATATTTTAGCCTAAATATCTGATTAGAATAATCAAAATCAATAAAGTTGATTCTGTCTCTTATACACATCTGACGCTGCCGACGAACTCTA
>ENA-OYXQ01000681-OYXQ01000681.1-human-gut-metagenome-genome-assembly--contig:-NODE-681-length-13858-cov-5.158299_pt1 | contig 13858 bp, 9 predicted proteins | sample MGYA00243974_ERZ653430 | MGnify/ENA primary metagenome ERZ653430 (study PRJEB26926, sample SAMN06164997) | human gut metagenome | biome: ENVO:00009003; feature: ENVO:2100002; material: ENVO:00002003...
GAGGAGAGGGGTTAAGAAGAATAACTTAGAATATAATATTAGAAAGAAATGAAGCATTCAACCTCTCCCCCTGTGTCGCACAGCGATATAGGGGGAGTGCCCATAGGGCGAGGGGGTTGAAATATACAAGAACAATCTACACTAATTATCGATGAACCTTAATCTCTACTTACCAAGAACGAAAAAAAATACCCCCGGCACAGAACGCTCTGTATCGGGGGATTTTGCAAGCCGCAAGTGCGGATTTTTTGTTGAATAATTATATGCCTTTCGGCAGCAGGCAACCTGCTTGTTTTCTAATAATCGGTCTTATCTTCGTGAGACTTCAAAACGGTTTCTCAAATAGTTCCGTTTTGTTCCAACATCAACGTTTTGGTAGGCTGGTCGCAAACCTCGGTAGGACCGAAATATTGTATAGGACCGGGATAGACATAGCACGTGTTCATAGCCCACTCGTCACGATGTGAGGCGAAATATTTGAAAGGAGCCCCATCGAGGCGAACCAATGCTTTTTGTATAACAGGTTTCATTTCTCCGTGACGGCGTTCCATATTCATCATCATAGTCACAGGCACGCCCCCGGCAATCCACTCGCTGGCCGGTTTGGTCGTGTTGCGAACCGACGACATATAACCCGTTTTACCCTCGCCTACCAACAGTGCTGCGGTATAACCGAGAGAATAACAATAGTCGGCATCGAAATTGGAAGGATCGGCACAACGGCCTTCGTAACCGAAGAAGTGGAATTGCGTAGCGAATTTACCCACGAATTTCCCTTCGGCTTTCATTTCGGCCAAACGACGTCCGACCATCTCGCCTAACAGTTTTTCGGTTTCGATAAGCGATACCTGAACATTTCCGTGGGGGTCGCGGTCGAGCGTGAGCTGACGGGCGACACCTTCGGGCAGGCTGGCATAGATAGCCGAATTTTCGGGAGAAAGGTGTTTGATGATATAATTGATTTGTTCCGATTTCTTAATCATTGCGAATTCCGAACCGTTCGCAGCCAGATAGTCGTTCAACTCGGCGATAAGGCGCTTCATGGCTGGGATAAATTCGATAAGTCCTTCGGGAATCAACACCGTTCCGAAGTTGTTACCTTTGGCGGCACGGGCAGCCACGATTTCGGCGATATAGTTTACTACATCGTCGAGAGTCATCTGCTTGGCCTCGATTTCCTCTGAAATCAAACAAATATTAGGCTGAGTCTGCAAAGCGCATTCCAAAGCGATATGCGAAGCCGAACGTCCCATCAGCTTGATAAAGTGCCAATATTTCTTAGCCGAGTTACAGTCGCGTTGTATGTTACCGATTACTTCGGAATATACTTTACAAGCCGTATCGAAACCGAAAGAAGACTCTATCATCTCGTTCTTCAAGTCTCCGTCGATAGTTTTCGGGCAACCGATTACCTGAACTCCGGCTCCGATTTGTTTATAATATTCGGCGAGCACGCAAGCGTTGGTATTGGAATCGTCACCACCGATAATAACGACAGCTTTGATACCCAACTCTTTAATAATTTCGAGACCACTGTCGAATTGATCCTTCGTTTCCAGTTTGGTACGTCCCGAACCGATAATGTCGAATCCGCCCGTATTGCGGTAGTCATCGATAATATCGGCCGTAAGTTCCATATATTTATGTTCGATCAATCCGCCGGGGCCTAAAAGGAAACCGAACAAACGACTCTCTTTATTCAGAGCTTTAAGACCGTCGAAAAGACCAGAAATTACATTATGTCCACCGGGAGCTTGACCGCCAGAAAGGATAACACCCACATTGATAGCCGGATATTCTTTCTTTGCAGCTGCTTCGAAACGGAGAACAGGCATGCCGTATGTGTTAGGAAATAACTTAGCGATAGCCTCCTGATCGGCAACCGATTGCGTGGCCTTGCCTTCGACGATGGTAACGCCGTTTTTAATAGCTTCGGGCAACTTAGGCTGATACGAAGCACGAGCGGTTTGAAGTGCACTTTTCTTCATTGTAATCTCTTTTGTTTATGTAAGTTTTATATTTCTTTCGGATTTGCAAATTTCGTATTTTTTTTTCAAAGAGCCAAATACAGAAATATTAAAATCATATCGGACAAAACGGTCGATAAACATTACCCCACGCTTCACTCCTCGTCATACCCGAAAGATTTCCCGGAAAAGAAATCTCCGGTAATCATCAGACGTGAAATATCCCACGCCTGCGTCTGCCTCGAATACAAAGGAGACCGACGGTTTCCCAAAGAACTTCCGTCCCAATAAACGGCACTCTCGACCGGAGTACGGAACAAACTATATCCCAAACCTTTCCAACCGTATTCGTTACACCCCATGACATCGAGCAATGTCGGATATACATCGATTTGCCCCGCCGTCTCTTCATAAGAAATCGTATACGGAGTATTCAATAAAACTAACGCTACCTCACGGTCGGCAAGTGTCCTATGCTCGCGCCCGTCCAACACATTTTTACCCAACTCGTCATGGTCCGAAACAATAGCGATTACCGAGCGTTCGTACAGCCCGCACGCTTTCAGCGAATCGAGAAAACTGCCCAATTGTCTGTCGAGGCTATGAAAAGCCTCCATCGTGTTGACCAACTCGCTCGACTCGGTCGGGTATCGGGAAAGAGCCGTGGGATTGGACGGAGCCTTGTTCGGAGCATGTGTCGAAATAGTCACTATCTGAGAGAAAAACGGCTCTTGTGTCCGTTTCAAAATAGAAAGACTTTCGGCAAACAGAACCGAATCGCTCAAAGTCTCGCTCGCACCGAACGATGTTTTATCATATAAAGTTTCAAAACCGTATGCCGGAGAAGTTTCCGCCTGATTCCAATCCTGTGCCCGATCGCATACGATATTCAAGGTCCGATAACCTTTATCTCTCAACGCATGCCCCAAAGCCGGATAGGTGTTTTCGCCGTACAGCACGGCGGTCGCCCCTACCTTCGCAGGTAAAAGCCCAGTATTGAATATCAAGTGGCCGTCGCTAGACCGACCGTCTTTTACTTGCGGGAGTAAATGGAGAGCCGAAAATGTGCCTTCCTCGACCAGTAGACGATTGAGCCGGGGCATAATCTCCACCCCGTTCACTGTCCGGTTCAATAACCACGAATTCATCGATTCCACGACGATAAGAATAAGATTCCTTCCCGGTTCTACGGCATATCTATTATCACCATAACGCGGCATATCGTCAAGATAAGATTCAACGGTTTTCCGTTCCTCGGCATTCAGCTCTCCACCCTGCAAAAGCGAAGAGACAAACGCATAGCACGTATAAGGTACGACACCGTTAAACACCACGTACTCACGATAATTATAAGGCGTAATGAAAGCCGTCCACGGAGACTCTTGATCGGAAGGCGCACGATGATAAATATGATGAGCTCTGACCGCATAAGAAGACAAAGCTATCGACAACGATACGAAGGCGGCAACCGCTCTGGTACGTGAAGACGGATAATGACGCTGTTTCCTGAAATAGAAAATATACCCCGCCAAAAGTAACAGAGTGGGAAAGAACACAAATATATCGCGTAACCGTATCAATCCCCTCACGCTGTTAAGCAGCACATCGTTGACGTTATTCACGAGAAGGAACGACGAATATGGCATAATATCCTCATAGACACGAGCATATAAAGTCTGGATAAGACAAAAAACGTCGAACAGAAAAAGCGGAATAAACACGACCCACCTCTTGTTCGTAAAAAAGAAAAGAGGCAACGACAATAAAAAAGCATCGCCCACAGTCGGCGCAAAAGCCGAAAGCGTATCGCCCACAGGCTTTCCCTGTGGAAGAAGGATACGCAAATCGAAAATAGTCGAATATTTCAACCCGATATGTAAATATTCGATAGGAAACATAAAGCAACAGACAGTAAGCAGATAAAACAACAGATACTGTCCCTCGCGGTTCCAAGAAAAAACTCGTGCCGAAAATTTATCCAACCACATTTGCATTCGATAACATTCGATGCAAATGTAATGAAATAAAAATTTATAGTATTATTTTATACTGAAATATCCTTTGGTAATTATTTTTTCCGAAATATCCCATGCCTCTATCTGCCGGGAGGCCAAAGAATCGCCTTCGTTACCGTAAACTGTCCCATTCCAACCGGCCGCACTTCCGACCGGAGTGCGCAAAATACTGTAACCTAAACCCTTCCATGCATAATCATTACAATTCATTACATCGAGTAAGGTAGGATAAATATCGATTTGTCCCATAACCGAAGTGTGTGTATATTTCACATCAGCGTTCGCCACGATGAACGCAGCCTCTGTATCGTTATAACCGGGTACTCCGCAAGGAGAGAGTAATTGGTTATGATCCGAGGCTATCGCAATAACTGTATTATCGTACAATCCGTTACTACGAAGCGAATCGACGAACGCTCCGATACAACGGTCGGTATAATGAATAACCTCCATATAATTTCTCACCTCCTCCGGAAACTCAGTAGCACCCGACAACTTCGTCTTCCGATACGGCTCATTATAAGGCTTGTGAGACGTCCCTGTTATCAATTGATAGAAAAACGGCGTTTTCTGCACTTTTATTTTTTCAATAGCCCGTTCCATCAGCACACTATCCGTAACACTTGTTCCACCACCCAATCTATCGATATTCTGGTCATACCCGTAAGCGACGCTTATCTCGGCCTGATTCCAATAATTATTCCCATCGACCGTCATGTTTACCGCCGTGTAATTCCGTCGCTTCAACGCTTTGGCGATAGAATAGTAATCCACATCGTCATATCGGGTAGCGACGGCTCCGCTTTTTAAGGGAAGCAATCCGGTATTGAACATGAATTGCCCGTCGCTCGACCTACCGTCCTTCACTTGTGGCAAAACATGAACTGCTGTAATCGAGTTGCTGTCGTTTACGATCCGGTTCAAACATGGTGTTATTTCTTCTCCGCAAAAGCTCTTGCCGATCACCCACGAGTTAAGCGACTCTACGATAATAAGTATCAAATTTTTGTTTTCATTAACCGAATAGATGTTATCTGCATAACGGGGATAAGCGTCGAGATAATTTTGGATTCGAATTGTTTCTTCTTCCGTCAATTCAGGTTGGGGCAAAAGCGAAGTAGCGGCATGATACAGAATATATCCGCACATTCCATTCAGATCGAAATACAATATATTATTGGGGAAAGTGACAAATCTATCGGTAAGAGAATCATACTGTTTCGATTTTATATCCCGCACCGAAAGAAAAATATGAAAACAGACAAAAACCGACAAGATAACGATCACCGGCCACCATAACCGCCTCCGCTCTTTTTGCACTTTTTTCTGTAAAACAAATTTGTAAAGAACCCCGGTCATCAAAGTAGGAACGATTGCCAGACAGTCGATCCATCGCGCCGAAGCAAAAGCACTTTCCAACAACAAAGGAGTAAGGTTTTCATACAAAAGGAAAGAAGAAAACGGTATTATATCCAAATAGTTCCGGTAATACCATACGGCCGACAAACAAAATACATCGAGCAAAATCAACGGTATAAAAACGAATCCCCGTCTTTTGACGACAAAAAAAGGAGACATCAAAACCATTGCATCGAACAGCGTCTTAACAATATGAGCCGGTATCGACGAAAGCGGATTCGTGTCTTTCACTATTTCAAAATAGAAAAGCCATATACTGGAAAATGCAGATATAAGAACCAACGCAAAAAGAATGAGTGTATAAAAGTTTTTCGAAAAAAATCGAATGACAGAACTCCCTATATCCAAACTTTTACCAATCATTGAAACTACTCTTTCATTTTAGAACAAAATATTTATCCGCTTCCCTAAACGGGTTTGCAAAAATAATTCTTTTAATGAGGCGAAACAACCTCATTTGCTCGATTTCTTTCAATCCGCTCTCGATAAAACATTTATTAAAAGACAAAACAAAATAAAATTAAATTCATAGCTTTGTTTAATATTATATGATTATCGGATAAAAAAGAGAACTACAATCATTTTTTCTCCTTCGTATCGAACAGAAAATAAACATCTCGAACATGAAAAAAAGGTATATATTGCTCGTTCCGGTAGGCGGCCTTGCCAATCGCATGAAAGCGATCGACTCGGCAATTAAACTAAGCCGAAAAACAAATAGCGAGTTACATATTATTTGGTTCAAAGACCGAGGATTAAATTGCCGTTTCGACCAATTATTCGAACCGATCGATTTACCGAATGTAAAAGTAACGGAGGCTACATGGAGCGATTACCTGCTTTACGACAGGCCCCGGCAGAAAAATATTTTCATTCCCCGTCTTTTTCAAAAGGCAACCTTCGATAACTGTATCTATGAAAAACAGGCCTTACACCTTTTTTACGAGAACTTCGATTTTTACGACTGGGCAAAGAATAGGAAAGTATATATAGCCTCTTTCGTATATTTTTATTCTCCCGAAGATGAAAATGACCGCTTCTCCGTTTTTCGTCCTCTTGCTTCCATCTTGCAAGAAATAGATACCCGTTGTTCCCTCTTCGGAACAAATACAGTGGGTGTCCACATTCGCCGGACCGACAATGCTCTATCTATCGCACAAAGTCCTACCCGTTTATTTATCGAGCGTATGAAAAAAGAAATAGAACAGAACGGCGACACGACATTTTACCTTGCCTCCGACTCCGAGGAGGACAAACGCTCGATTGTAAATCGGTTCGGAAATAGAGTGTTCACCTCTGTCCACAAAGCCGACCGTAACAGCTTGGAGGGTATGCAAGAAGCGCTGATAGAGCTATACCTCCTATCGCGTACCCGCCATGTATTGGGATCGGTACACAGCTCTTTTTCCGAAACGGCAGCTCAAATCGGCAAGATATCCTACGAATTGTTGCGCGACGTTCGCCCCGATAAATAATTCCGGCCATGCACGGGAACAAAATAGATTCGGGAAGATTTGAAACTGTCCCGAATCTATAACCTCTATCGCACGATACAGCGCATCATGGCCGCAGCTTGTTCCGGGCGGCACAATATCTCATATACAAGAGCCGCACAAGTATAACAAACGACCGGTATCAACGAAGGAAGTAACTCATAACTCTCGGCATCGCGGGCAGGATAAGCGGCATAACGAGCCGACCTCACCCGATGAGAAACGACATGCACAGGAAGCGAGTAATAATCGATACGTTTCTGGCCTTCTTCGTTCGATAAAACACATACGGGTGTCGAACAGCCTCCCCGAGTATAAAAATTGAACTGCAACTCATATTCGGGAGACGTTTTATCGATAAATTCCGTAACAGGTTGCCTCCACCCGTCCATACAAAACTCAGCCATACGCCACACATCATCGGGCAAAAGTACATATCCGCTACCGTCGGACGAACGCTGTGGCCGCAACAACGAAGCGCAATCTGTCAAAGGCAACGACGATACCGGTTCCGTTGCCCATACGGCAAGCAAGGCATCCGGCATTTTCTCCCGTATATATCGCTCTACCCCTATCCCTGCGGTCATCACGATGTCGGAATCGAAAGAATCGGTTAGCTCCTCCATGTTCGCTTTAACCCGGTCTACCAACTCATCTACACTTACTTTCATCACGCGCCTTTCTTCTGTCTCACAAAATTATTCTCGTCCACATAAATATCACCCTCCGAAAGAATATCGGTCCATTTTTTTAATGCACAATTCAACCCGTCGGCAGTAAACAAACTGCGGTAAACCGGTAATCCGGTCCCATCGAGACGAGAGATTTCGATTTGCCGAGGAGAAATCGACACCTCGCACGAACCGTTTTCAATGGGCCGAGTCATTTTTAACAAAGCCTCTCCGGCTGCATCCAACCCTATTTGAAAAACTTTATCGCCATCACCCGAATAAACGACAATCCCCTTTTGTAAAGGACTTATCACGACTTCTCCATCTCCAATGGGCACACGCAACTCCCCGGCCTGCGACAAAAAAGTTCCTGTTTCTTTATGACTGATTTCACCATTGCACAACTCCCACGAAGAAAGCTCGCTCGACACCCGAATAGTTTGCTGCCCATCGAGCAAAACCAATCCGTTGGGCTTCAATTTTATCTCGTCGGCTATGGCACAAAAACGAGAAAGTTCTTCCCAATCATTCGAAGATGCCGGCGAAGCTGTCGTGCTACCTACCGAAAACTTCACCTGATAGTACTTACCCATAAAATAAACCACATCGGCGACTCCACCGGTACATCGATAAGTGAAAGATGGATTCCACGTCCCTCGGTAGAGATAAACAGGACGCACGGCATCGTCGAACGTCAATGGAGTCACATAATTCCGCCATGCAGTTCCGTCCCACACAAGGGTGATAATTGCCGACGAATCTGTCGTCACGGTCATTGCCGCCGATCCTTTCAAGGCAGGGAAAACATAAGCCCCTTTACCTCCGGCCACATAGATGAAACAAGCCTGCACACCGCTTTCGACTGCCGGGCTGAAAGTCGCCGGTTCGGTGATAATACCCATGAACGGAGAAGGAGCCGCATGATTCGTATCGTACCACGAACGACCGGTAGAATCCCATATCCAAATGGATTGAGTTTCTCCATTGATAAAAAACTCTCCCGGCAAACCGCCCTCGGGATATGCCGAGAGAAGAGATGCCAACCCATAATAAAATCCCAAGCACCCGTTTTGTCCTCGCAAATGATTGTGTATAGTCGTTCTCATCGCTTGTTCCTCTTTTTTAATTGTGAAAAAATCAAATTCAACCGTTCGGCCGCTTGCTCGATAAGAGCAGGAGAGGAGACTTCCTCGTCAGAAAGCCCGTACGGCTCTCTTCTCAAATAATCCCTTGCGTCCTGCCAAGAGCGAACCTCCGGTACTAACGTATAAATTTTCTCTTCCGATGCCGGCTGTGCGACGTCCGACAATTTGAATCGTCTCCCATACCCCCGACTATTTTCCATAGCCCGCTGCAACTGTTCGTCGGCCGTAGAAAAAATTCCGTTTACACCGTCACTGGCAAGAAATTGTACCCGACGAGGTACACCGTTCACATCGACCGAGGTAGATAGGTTTCCCAACCGGGTCTGATAAATCTTCATCATATCATTATATTTAATTTAAAAACTATATAGCCCCTCGCCGAAACAACCATATCTCTCTCGCAAGAACGGCTGTATAAAAATTTCTCCCGTGCCATGTAACACAACAGTTTCAAACAACCATATAAGAGAGTGACACGAAAAAACACAGTTTCGAGGAGAGGCCGAATTTTAGAAAAAGGGGAGCCGGGTAAGATGTCCCGGTCGCCCCTCAGTCCCCTTGAATCATATCACTTATTCTTCATCGGGTATGACCGGCTCGATACGCATGTGAGCAGCCGGATAGCGCAATGTCAAACAACTGGCCTCGGTCAGTACCAACGCATCGGTATTGCGTACCCCCGATTTTTTCAAATCGAGTTCCTGCGAGTCGAACGGGACATGAGACCATTTCTGGATAAATTCCGGGTCGAAAATAAATCCGTAGTCGCTCATGCCGCAATCGTCGAATACCTCCGAATAAAGCACATACAGCTTCCCGAACTTCGATTTGATTTCCGAGAAGTCGATGCCCCACTGAACCTTATCTTCGCGGGCCATCACCACTTTGGTCATCTCTATCTTATTGATACGGCCGATAAACGAAGAACCGCCAATCAACACCTTCCGTTTATTCCCTCCGTTCCCGGTAAAAGCCTGTCGCATCATATCGATCAAATCGTTCTGTGTCATCTCCACAGTAGGATTGTAGGTATAATGATTTCCGGCCTGCCACCAGATACCGCCCGTCAGCATCACATTCTCCTTTTTACGAGGGTCGAAAATCGTGTTCTTCACACCGAACATAAAACTCTTTTCCATACCCAATCGCATATCGTAAATAGCAGCTTCCTCAGCATCCGAGAAATCCCATTCGACCTCTTTATTCGCTATTTTTTGGAAAGTCGATTGCTCGATCTGCATTTTGAATATCTGGCAAAAATTCTGACTCTTGATAGGTAAAGCGGCGAATTGTGCCGTCTGCACATCGAGTTCCGTTGCCGCACGCCCCATACGGATAAGCGGCGTATTCACGGGAATAGACGGCACGCAGTTGGTCACCGAACCTATTTTGGAACCATTGATGGGATAGACGGTCAATGCCCCCGTATCCTCGTCTTTTGCGGCGATATAAAGTACCAAGTCGGCATTCGACATCTCCCCGTCGGGATCATACCCTTTTACACCTTGAACCAACAAAGTTTCCGACACCTCGAATATGCTGTTGTCCACGGCATTGATAGTCGCCTTTTTATGCGAGTCGTTAACGGTCGATGCTCCGGGAGCCACATACGAGGCCTTCATATATGACTTGGTAGGTTTCACATCGACCGAATAATAATCGACAATCATCGACGAAGCCTTCCGTGAACCGTTCCACCGTGATAACTGATCGATAGGCGTGGACATCGGTCGTATTTTCACGATACGTTTATCCACTTCGCTACGCAACAGAGAGGGACTCCCTTCACGAACAATATCGGTCGTCAACGGTTCGTTGGATACGATTTTTCCGCCCGACATACCCGGCACGATCGCCGCCAATGCCAACCCGGCATCGAACAGTCCGTCCCAACCTTGCCAACACAGTACCAACAATACGAAACCGGTCAACCAAAGAAGCGGCTTTTTCCATTTCAATAAAAAATTTTTCATCTCTCTTTTCATTTTAGAATACAATAAAAACATAAGAATTAGAATAATTTAGAAGCTGTTTCAATCCCCTTTTCAAAAATCTACAAGTCCCACACGCTACGGCGGCGACGGTTTCCGAATACAGGCGAAAGATCGGAATCGGGCTCGAAACTGCCGCCGTTTCGTAAAGGAGGTAACGAATCGCCGTTACGTTCCCGTTTCTCGAAAACGATACGCTCGTTACGTCCACGCACCTCGGCTTCCCGCTCGGCACAAGACAAGTCACGATCGTAATACAACCCCTTGAAAAGTAACCCGAGAACTTCGTCGTTCAATTCTCCCATAAACACATGGTTGCACAAATGATACACCCGATCGAGAAAACCCTCGAACTCCTCGTCGCTCATTCCTTTCTCCGACTTGAAACGCTCCATACAACGAGTGCTGTTTTTCAAGTTCTCCCGCATTTGGTTTTCCAATTCGCTGAATCGTGCCATGCGTGATAGGTACTCGTCGTTCGCCTTACGAACCTCTTCCATGCGACCCTCGTCCTCGGCACAATCGAGCATATCTTTCCCGAAGTAACGCACACAAGCGATAAGAGCATCCTCCCCGCCGATAACGTCCGAGATAAACGCTCCCATTTTCGGGTTCGACATAAACAATTTGCACAACTTGCTCTGGTCGTCGGCAAGACGCTCATACCGTTCGTTCCGATACGAGTCGTATTCCTCCAAAGCATCGAACAAATCGTCGTCGCTATCGACCCTCCGGGCAGGATATCGATGTAAGATTCGTTCCACGAGCAAATCGCGTGATTTTCGCAGATTGCGATTTTCTTTTTGATAATTCTTTTCCATAAATTCAATGATTAGTTTAGCCATATATGGTACGGCAAAGTAAACCCCGGTCGAGGCCGTTTTTATGGCAGCTTCATACATTATACCTCTTTCTCGAAAGATTTCACGACAAAAGATGAATTACCGAAAAAATTCTTTATTTTTGTCCTGCGAGCGAAAAGAAGAGCCGGCTAGGCATAAAAAACAAACGAATTTGTTTTATTCTGCACCCGCCTTTCATTATTTTTGCAACACGATCGTCGGAGCCTGCCTACACCTCGTTCGGTCTCCCCATCGTCAGACAAAACATACTAAATAACATATAACTATGGCTATCACACCGTTTAAGTATCAACCCATGTTCCCGCTCGGCGAAGACACGACCGAGTATTATTTGCTCACGAAAGATTATGTATCTGTAAGCGAGTTCGAAGGGAAACCCATCTTGAAAATCGAAAAGGAAGGTCTTACCGCTATGGCGAACGCCGCCTTCCGCGATGTATCGTTTATGCTTCGCCGTTCGCACAACGAACAGGTAGCTAAGATTTTGAGCGATCCCGAAGCCAGCGAAAACGATAAATACGTAGCGCTCACCTTCCTCCGCAATGCCGAAGTGGCCGCCAAAGGAGTACTTCCTTTCTGTCAAGACACCGGTACGGCAATCATTCACGGAGAGAAAGGCCAGCAAGTCTGGACGGGATATTGCGATGAAGAAGCTCTCTCCCTCGGCGTTTACAAAACCTATACCGAGGAAAACTTGCGCTACTCCCAAAACGCGCCCCTTACCATGTACGACGAAGTAAATACCAAATGTAATCTTCCCGCACAAATCGACTTGGAAGCTACCGAAGGTATGGAGTATAAATTCCTCTGCGTCACCAAAGGCGGTGGATCGGCGAATAAGACATACCTCTACCAAGAAACGAAAGCCATTCTCAACCCCGGGACACTCGTTCCTTTCTTGGTGGAAAAAATGAAAACATTGGGTACGGCAGCCTGTCCGCCCTATCACATTGCATTCGTCATCGGCGGGACTTCGGCCGAGAAAAACTTGCTCACCGTGAAACTGGCATCCACCCACTACTACGATAGTCTGCCCACGACCGGAAACGAATTCGGACGAGCATTCCGTGACATCGAGTTGGAAAAACAAGTCTTGGAAGAAGCGTACCGTATCGGACTCGGCGCACAATTCGGCGGTAAATATCTGGCACACGACGTACGCATTATCCGTCTGCCCCGCCACGGAGCCTCCTGCCCGGTAGGATTGGGAGTGAGCTGCTCGGCCGACCGAAACATCAAATGTAAAATCAACAAGGACGGTATTTGGATCGAGAAACTCGACAGTCACCCCGGCGAGCTCATTCCCGAAGAACTCCGCCAAGCCGGTGAAGGCAACGCCGTTAAAATAAACCTCAACCAACCTATGAGCGAAATTCTCAAAGAGTTGGATAAATACCCCGTTGCCACACGTCTGTCGCTCAACGGAACGATTATCGTCGGTCGGGACATTGCGCACGCCAAACTCAAAGAACGGCTCGACCGAGGCGAAGACTTGCCGCAATATATCAAAGATCACCCCATCTACTATGCAGGTCCGGCAAAAACGCCGAAAGGCATGGCCTGCGGGTCGATGGGTCCCACGACAGCCGGTCGAATGGATCCCTACGTAGACCTCTTCCAAAGTCACGGAGGTTCTATGATTATGTTGGCAAAAGGGAACCGCAGCCAAGCTGTCACCGACGCCTGCAAGAAACACGGAGGATTCTACCTCGGCAGTATCGGAGGTCCGGCCGCTATCCTCGCTCAAAACAATATCAAGAGTATCGAATGCCTCGAATATCCCGAACTCGGCATGGAAGCCATCTGGAAAATCGAAGTGGAAGATTTTCCCGCATTCATTCTCGTCGACAACAAAGGCAACGATTTCTTCAAACAAATCAAGCCTACATGCCCGGCCAAGAAATAATTGGACAAACTATCTATCCGTAAAGAAAGAGCTGCCGATTGGCAGCTCTTTCTTTATAAACACCCCTCAATGAGACACAGAAGGAAAGGTCGAGAAGTATTCCAACTTCTCCTCTGTTCCGATTTATGCACGACACCCCGTAATACTACGGGGAAACGGCTGATGAAGAGGGGAATACCCTATTTTATTACTAAAACTATCCTTATGCAATGATGAGAAAGTCTACATTTAGAACGCGAGAGATGTGCATATCGCCATTGAAGCGAAACTTTAAACCTCCTTTCCCTCCATGTCCCCGTAGCTTTATAGAGTATTTCTGTTTCACAATCGGAAACATTTAAAACTCCTCCCCTGTGTTTTGTAACGCAAAATATAGGGGAGGTGGCAC
>ENA-OYXQ01000694-OYXQ01000694.1-human-gut-metagenome-genome-assembly--contig:-NODE-694-length-13693-cov-21.429315_pt1 | contig 13693 bp, 10 predicted proteins | sample MGYA00243974_ERZ653430 | MGnify/ENA primary metagenome ERZ653430 (study PRJEB26926, sample SAMN06164997) | human gut metagenome | biome: ENVO:00009003; feature: ENVO:2100002; material: ENVO:00002003...
GGCGAGAACGGCACGACCTTCAAGCTCAATTACAACGGCGTGCAGGTAGCGAGCACGGGCAGCATTGATCTGTGCGTGGATGCGGTGAACATCTATGGCACGCTGACAGCGGGTGCGCTGCGCGGCGGAAGCGTGAGCCTGCTGGCCGGAGATACCCCTGTCGGCAGCATGGATCTTGCCTACACGGGCACGGGGCAGGTCGGCGTCGGTCTGACGGCGACCTATGGTGGCATGAAGATGCACGCAGCGGGAAATATCTTTCTTGAATCCGAGCTGGGGCCGTTTGCATTGATCGGAAAAGACAATGCCAGCGACTACCCTGTCGTCTCGCTCGGCGGCGGCTATCTGGTGCTGAGCGGCAATTACACGTTCGGCGCTTCGCCGCCGAGCCACGCGCCGTATGGCACGGTGTTTTTCATCGAGGAGTAAGGCATGGAGAGCTTTTATTGTACGCTGTCGCCGGTCGACGGAGACGGGACACAGCTCAGCGTCTACGCACGGTTTACTGGCGGCGCGTCGGATTACACGTATAAGCGCTCAATCGACATCCGCATCACGGGCGTCGGGACGTTCTCGTTCGATTCGAGCGAGGTCGGCGGTGGTACGAGCACCTTTGTCGGCACGATCACAGGGCTCACACCGGGCACGACATACGAGTGGATATGCAACATGTACTACTGGGGCGGATCGTGGATCGTCTCAGATTACAGCGATTCCGGCACAGCCACGACATACAGCGGCGGCGGCAGCGGAGGCAGTGCGAAGGCGGTCATCAACGTCGGGACGTATGCCTATCCGAACTGGAAGAGATACCGCGCGATCGTCAACATTGGGACGTATTACAACACAAATTGGCTATCGGTTCGACCGGTCAACAATTACGGGAGCTATTCGCAACCCGATTGGAGGTAAAGAGCATGAATGAAAAGATCAAGCAGGAAGCGGCGCACGCGATGCGCCTGATCGGCATTTTGAACGTCAACGGCGACGCGGTGGACGTGGTGGCGGCGGTGCGGCAGTCGCTTCGCAATATCGCGATGATCTGCGACGGCACGGAAGCGCCAGAGAAGAAAGAAAGCGAGGGCCCGGATGAGACTGCCTGAGATCACGGCATATACGAACCGGCGCGTGCAGCAAGAGAAATTCGGAGGCATCAACCACACGTTCGGTGCGGCGGGCGGCGAGCTCTACGACATGAAGAACCTGTCGGCGCGATACTTCCCGCTTCTTTCCCCCCGTGCGAGGCGCTATACCGTCCGCAAGGATATGGGGACGGCAAACGGCATTTTCAGTGCAGGAAAGCTCTACGAGGTATACGGAACGAAGCTCTACGTCAACGGCGAGGAGAAGTCGACGGTCGCAGACAGCGAAAAGACTTTCTGTGCACTGGGCGAGCGCGTGCTCATCTTCCCCGACAAGATCGTGTGTGAAAAGGACGGCACGATCAAGCCGATGGAGGCGAGCTACGCCGCGGCGGGGCTGAAATTCGGGAATGGTACGTATGCCGACGAAAAGGCGGCGGCAAACAGCATCACGACGACCGGCGCGGCGTTCCCATTCAACGTGGGCGACGCCGTGACGATCTCGGGCTGTACAAAGGAGACCTACAACAACCGCACGCCCATCATCCGAGAGATCAGCGAAGACAAAAAGACGCTGCGCTTTTATGAAAACACTTTCCGCCTGCCCGATGGGCAGGAAAGCATCACGGAGCCCGGAACAGTCACGCTCAAGCGCAGCGTTCCCGACATGGATTTTGTCTGCACGAACGAGAACCGCGTGTGGGGCTGCAAGGGCGACAGCATCTTTGCTTCAAAGCTCGGCGACCCGTACAACTGGAACGTGTTTGACGGACTATCCACGGATGCGTTCAGCGTGGAGAGCGGCACGGCGGGAGCATTCACGGCGTGCGTGAGCTACCTTGGTTACCCGTGCTTTTTCAAAGAAGACAAAATTTTCAAGATGTACGGCACGATTCCGACAAACTTCCAACTCATGTCAAGTGCTGTGCTCGGTGTGATGAAGGGAAACCACAAGAGCCTCGCCGTGGCGGGGGAAACGCTCTATTACCTCTCAAAGGTCGGCATCATGGCGTACAGCGGCGGCATGCCGCGCTGTATCTCCCGCACGCTGGGCGACGATGCGCGCCTCTCTGACGCGGTGGGAGGAAGCGACGGCCTCAACTACTACGTGAGCCTGAAAGAGGATGGCAAGGCGGCGCTGTACTGCTACAGCAGCGAAAACGGCGTGTGGCATAAGGAAGATACGCTTGCCGTGGTGCAAATGGCCTATTCGGGCGGTATCATGGCCTTAGTAGACGGTGGGTGCGTGCTGCTGGGGAATCCGGCAGATATCCCGACCGGCGCAACACGCGAGGGAGCCGTCAGCAGCGAGGCGGAGTTTGCCGACTACGACGGCGGATCGTTTGACGCGAAGCACGTGCAGCGTGTGCGGGCGCGGCTGGAATGCGAGAAGGGTGCAACGGTCGTGTTCCTTGTCAAGTTCGACGACGGCGCGTGGGAAGAGGTCGACCGCTGCGGGGCACAGGAGAAAGACGTTTTCACGCTCAACTGCCCGATCCGCCGCTGCGACCACTTTAGATTAAAAATCAAAGCCACAGGAGAATACCGGCTCTATGCGCTCGAGTACGAATACGTGACGGGCGGCAGAAAGTGAGGGGACAATGGCAGATAATTTCAAACACAAGAATACAGACCTGACGCTCATCAACGATTCTGGCGACCTTGATCTCATCCGGCAGTATACAGAGGCCTACAACAAGGCCTATGCCGAGGGAGACAAGGCGGGCCAGCAGGCGGCGCACGACGCAGCGGAGAAAATCCGCGCGAAGTACGACTATTCTGGCGGCGTGGACGGCAGCGAGTACATCAAACTCGGCACGGGCGCGAGCCCTGCAAAGGCTGACACGAGCTGGCTCGATAAGCTGGGCGACAGCAACTACAACTACGATCAGAGCGGGCAGATCAGCGCAAAGCTCGACGCGCTGCTGAACCGCACGCCGTTTTCCTATGATGCAGCGAGCGACCCGCTCTATCAGCAGTATCGCAAGCAGTACACGCGCGAGGCAGACCGCAGCGCTGAGGATGTGCTCGGCAAGGCGGCAGTGATGACGGGCGGGATGCCGTCCACGGCGGCGGTGGCAGCGAGCCAACAGGCGAGCGACTACCAGATGAGCCAGATGACGGACAAGATTCCCGAATTACAGCAGCTTGCCTATAGCATGTATCAGGACGGCTTGAATGCTGACCGCGCCGACCTGAATACGCTCATCGGCCTTGAGGACAACAACTACAACCGCTGGCTGGCTGACCGCAACTATCTTTACCAGCTTGCGCGCGATCAGGTGGGCGACCAGCAGGCGGCGGATGCGCTGGCGTATCAGAAGCAGCAGGACAAGCTCAACTATAACTACCAGAAGGAACGCGACGCCATCGAGGACGCACGCTATAATGCGGAATGGCAGTATAAATTGCAGCAGGCCGCGCAGGCAGCGGCGGGGAAGGCAAGCGGCGGTGGCTCTCGCCGGACTTCCGGTGGCGGGACACGTAGCGGAGCTACCGGCGGAGCGATGGACTACGAAGGCCTGTTTGCTGCGGCAAAGGCGAGCGGGAACCCCAAGAGCTGGCTTGCGCAGAAGGCTAACTACCAGAAGTACGGCTTTACATCTTCGAGCGGCCTCTATTCCGACTATGAAAACTGGCTGGAAGGTCAGAACGGTGGGAATGACGGTGGAGGGCTAAGCAGTAGCGCCTCGAGAATATTATCGAGCTTAGAGAAGATGAAGACGCAGACCGGTAGCAATACAGGCATTGCAAACACGATTGCGGTGTATGCAGATCAAGGGAAATTGACGGATGCGGAGGCGCGATATCTGTTCAGCCACTTTGGCTATGACCCGGACGAATGGCTTGAATAAGCGGAGGTAAATTATGCCGATCAAAAAGGAAAAGCTGGATCTTATCAAGGGATATCGTGAGTATCAGAAAAGAAGTGGGGCGGCTGCTGCGGTCAGCAGCCCCGCTCCCGCTTCCTACGCACCCGCGCAAAAGCCTGCGAGAGTAAAGCAAGACAAGCGGGAGCAGATTTACACTTATTATCGGCCTGTTTCTACGCCAAAGATGACGGAACAGGAGAAGAAGGCAACGTCTCCGATGTTCCGCCAGCAGCCGACCGTGCAGCAGAATGTCGTGACGCCGAAGAACCAGAATGCGCTTGCGCAGGGCCTCGGCAAGGGCGCTTTGCAGCAGCAAGAGGCGAAGAACTACCAGAGCGAAAAAGCCTTCAATCAGCATGTGAAGGACGTGAAGCCGCAGACGGTCACGCAGCGCGTCGGGAACGCGGCAAAGGGCGCGGTAAAGACCTACGGCTCGGGATTTGTCAACGCTGTGGGCATGAAGCAGGTCGGCGTCGGATTGCAGCAGCGCGAGGAAGCCGAGAAAGAAATTGCGCTGTGGGATCAGGATATCAAGGCGCAGCGCGACGTGCTGGCAGACCCGAGCAGCACGGCATCTGAGCGCGACACGGCGCGCAACGTCATCACGGCGCTGGAAGCAAAAAAAGCCGCATACCTGCAGGCATACGGCGAGGGCGGCGAGGTGGAGCGCACGGCGGGCAACATCTACAAGGCCGCCGACCGACTCGCCGACAGCGGCGCAAAGGATATCAATAAGGCGAAAAGCGGGCTGGGCAAAGTCGGGCAGATTGCCGTTGATGTGGGTGTTTCCGGCACGCAAATGGCAGGAGACATTGCATTATCGCCCTTTATGTTTGGAACAGCGCTTTTCCCTATGGCCATTCGTAGCGTGGGCAGTGGCGCGCAGGAGGCGCGCAGAGCGGGCGCAACGCACGAGCAGCAGGTCAACTATGGCTTTGCAAGCGGCGCACTCAGCGTGGCAACCGAGAAGATCGGCAACGCGGCAGCGCCGTTCAAGAAAATGTTCGGCAAGGGCTTCTTAGATGGTGTCATCGAGCGCACGATGTCGGGGCTCAATAACAGCGCAGCGGGCAAGATCGCGCTGTCGTTCCTTGAAGAGGGCGGCGAGGAGGCTATCGAAGACCTCATTCAGCCTGCCTTACAGATGATCTATAACGGCAAGACGCTCGGCGGGAGCTATAGCGAGCTGGAAGCATCGGAAATTCTGAACGACTTCCTCGTCGGCGGCATCCTCGGTGGGCTCGGCGGTGGCGTGGAGGCCATCGGCAACCGAGGTGGGCGCTATTACGACAGCCGCACCGCGCTGCCGAACATGCAGACGGAGACGCGCAGCGACGCGGAGATCGTGAACGGCATTGCCGACCAGCTCTTCGCCCGCTACGACAGCATGATCGGGGAGAGCGGGCGTAAGGCGATCCGTGGCTCGTATCAGGAGGGCAAGGACACGGCGGAGCACGTGAAAGACTTTATTCCTGCCTACAATGCGGGCGTGGAGGGCAAGGCGAACCCGAACCCGACGAATGAGACGGCCTATGCGGGGTATGTCGCAGGGCAGAACGACGCGAAGGCCGAGGCGCGCAAGAAGACCTTTGCGCAGGAGAGCGACGGAGGCAGCGGCCTTGTCTATGATGACTACGTTTCACGTGAAATGGACAGTGCGACGGCAGACGAGATCAACACCGTTGCAAAGGCGCTCGGCGTGCGCGTGCGCATGGCTGACGTGGTGCGTGGCGGCACGGCTAACGGCGTCATCGAGGGCAACGAAATCCGCATTGCAAAGGATGCGCAGGACCCCGTGATGCAGGTCGTCGGCCATGAGTGGACACACCGTGTGCAGGAGCTTGCGCCCGAGCAGTACACGGCGTTCCGCGATGCCATCATGGAAGACCCCGACGTTGCCGAGGCGGCGAACATTCTGCATGAGCAGTATAACCGCATGGGCGTTGAGATCAGCGCGGATGAAGCGCTGGACGAGGCCGCGGCGAACTACGCGGGCGAGATGATCGCCAATACGGACGTGCTGAACGAGTTTATCCGCAGGCACAGCGAAGACCGCACGCTGCTTGAAAAGCTGCGCGACGCCATCCGTGAGATCGTGGGCAAGCTGACCGGCAAGGCGAAACAGCAGGCGCAGACAGCGGAGGGGCTTTTACAGCAGGCATTTGAAGCGGCGGCGCAGAACAGCAAAAATGTCGCCACAGAGGGCGGCGCGCGGTATTCCCTGAATGAATTCGCAGACGGTAAGCGATTTGTCGATGTGCAGACGGAGCAAAGCCAATTTGACGGGCTGGATGACAAGCAGAAAACGAAGCGAGCAATCCAAGTCATCAAGGAAAAGTTTGCAGGGAAAGTCATCGGCATTGATAATCGCGTGTTCGTCAATGGCCGAAGTGCGGCAGAATATGGGCACCCGTCCAAGAATATTTCTTCCGATATCCGCGATGCGAAAATGAGGGCGTCTACGGAGTTGGACAACCTGATTGATGCAGGGACTAATTTCAGAACGGCCCCGGACGGAAAAGACGGGCATGTCCACCCCAACGCCGTAGGGGACTTTCAATACTTCGATACGACATTCAAGGTCGGGAACGAGTACTACAAGGGCACCGTTAATATCGAACCGGTTTCAAAGGGGCTGCTTCTGAAAGACATTACAAAAATAGAAAACATCACACAGGACATCAGTAGCTCATACGGGCAGAACCCGAAGTCTACATTCCTGCGTGATGCTTCTATGGATAGTATACGCACCGATGGCGAAAATGTCAATGGGGACTATTCCCTTGAGGGCGCGGAGAATGGCAAGAAGCGCTATTCACTGAAAGAGTATACCGACGAAGAGAAGAAGCAGCACCGCAAGGACGCGGACGAGTATTTCGGGCATACCTACAAGTGGGCGGAGACCGGATACATCCTGACGAACGGTAAGAAACTCGACTTCTCCGGCAGGCACGAAGGAGGCCCCGGCGGATATCGCACTGTTGACCACCGTGACATTCGTGACGCGCTGGGCGATGACTACGGCGGCAGCGATTACAGCGGGAGCATGGTTCAGTTTATGAGCGAGGGCAATATCCGCATTTCGCCGGAAAGTGGCGGCATTAACCTCTCTGTTATGCCGACAAAGAATCAGCTTGATTCTCTTTCTGATTTTATCAGCCATAATCGCGGTGAGGTCATTCTTGACCTTGATACGCCTGACGGGCAGACGGTATCAAGCACGGAATACCCGCGCGGCACACACGCGAACAAGGTACTTTCGGACATCAAGGCCTATTTTGAGGACGGCACGACGCCGCAGGTATCGAGCCTTGCACAGTTCCTATCCCTCAAGGGCACTGAGAACGCGCAGGAGATCGCGGCGCTCAAGCGTGAGAATGAGACCTTGCGTCAGCGCGTGGACTACTGGAAGGGACAGACGCGCCGCAGCGACGGTGTGCGCACCGACAGCAAGAGCGTGGAAAAGGCGGCGAAGGAGCTGACGCGCCGCTACGGGGCGGAGATCGAGGGCAGCGAGATCGCGGGCGACCTTGCGAGCCTGTATGACTACATCGCGCGCGGCGGCGACGAGACCGGCGATCTGACCTACACCGAGGCGAGAAGCCGCGCGGACGCCATCGCCCAGCGCATCGCAGAGAGCGCCATCGCAAAGGATGACGAGGTATACCGCGAGTATAGCGAGCTGCGCAAGTACCTGAAAGATACGAAGATCACGCTCTCCACCGAGGATGCGGCTGGCATCACGGACTACGCCGACTTCCGGCGCGGGCTTTTCGGCAAGGTAAATCTCGGCAAGGGCGAGCACACGAACGTCGATCAGGTCTATTCCGAACTGGCGGAAAGCTATCCCGAGTTTTTCAGCGAGACGCGCGAGAACAACGTGAGCGACCAGATCGCGCGCATTGCCGACGTTGCGGGCGAGCTTTACAACGTATCCGGGTACAATCCCTTCGAGGGGTACATGGGTCAGGCGGTCAGCTCAATATCGAATGACATTCTTGACCGCTTCTTTGACCTACCGCAGGCGAAGAAAACCTTTGCCGATGTGCAGGCGGAGAAGCTGGACGCGGCAAAAGCGGCGGGCCGCAAGGCGGCAGCGGATGCAAAACTCGCCGGGCAGATGGCACAAGGCCGCACGGATGCGGTGAAGCTGCGCCACACACAGGAAGCCCTGCAAAAGGCCCGCGCACAGCAGGCGGAGAAGCTGGATGCGCTGCGAAACCGTTACCGCGAGAAGGACGCGACGCGCCGCGAGGGGCAGAAGCGCCGCGAGCTGCGCGCGAAGATCACGCGGCACGCAAAAGACCTGTCGAAGAAGCTGCTGCGCCCGACGGACACGAAGCACATCCCCGAGAATATGCGCTCGGCGGTGGCGGCAGTGCTGAACAGCATCAATCAGGAGAGCGCCTACACCGTGGACGAAAGCGGCAAGCATGTCTATGACGGCAGCGGCACGCCGACGCAGCGCACGCAGGCATTCGAAGCACTCCGAGATCAGTATCAAGATATTCTTTCAGGGCGAGAGAAAGACGGCGACGACCTGGTCATTGACCCGTCGCTGCTGGGCACGGACGGCAAGGACGGCCTGCTTGGACAGGTTATCGGCATGAAGGACAAGCGGCTCTCTGAGCTGACGCGCGAAGAGCTTGGGACGATGTGGAAGACCATTCGCGCGGTGGAGAAATCCGTCTCGACGGCGGGCAAGGTGCTCTCCAAGAGCAAATTCGAGACCACAAAGCAGATGGCGGATGCCTTCAAGACCGACGTGAGCACGCGGCGGAAGAAGCTCGGCGGCAATACGACGATCAGCTTAGAGACGCCGTACACGTTCTTTGCCCACTACGGCGAGACGGGCAAGAGCATCTACCGGATGCTGCGCAATGCACAGGATTCTCAGGAGATCATGGCACGTGACATTGCCGAGAAGACGCGGAAGGTGCTTGGCGACGAGCTGGGCGAGGCGGGCTTCAAGGATATTGCTGGGAAGGCTATCCACGGCGACCTGAAAGGCGCGCTACGCGACGCGCGCGGCAGTGCCATCGGCAAGTGGGAGGCGGAGACGCACGACATCACCGTCGCAAACGGCGGTAAGCTGACACTGACGACGCCGCAGATCATGGAACTGTACCTTCTGAGCAAGCGCAAGCAGGCGCTTGGGCATCTGCTCGGCGGCGGCGTCATCCAGCCGGAGATCAAGAGCGCGGAGACCGGCAGGACGAAAGTGCCACGCGGCACGCAGCAGGTCTTTTTGACTGATGGCGATATCGAGCGCATCACGGGCAAGCTGACGGACGAGCAGAAGCGCGTGGCGGACGGCTTGCAGGAATTGACGGCGACTACGCTTGCCAAGTACGGCAACGACGCGAGCATGCAGGCCTACGGCTACCGCAAATTCACCGAGAAAAACTACTGGCCCATCAAGTCAGCAAAGGAAGCACTGCACAGCAACCTCGAGAAGGACAGTGGCAATGTGCGCTCCATCAAGAATATCGGCATGGCACAGCAGGTGACACCGAACGCGAACAACGCCGTGGAGCTGCGCAGCGTGTTTGATACGTTCGCCGACCATGCATCCGACATGATCGACTACGCAGCATGGCTCGCACCGATGGAGGATGCAAACCGTTTCTTCAACTTCCAGTACCGCAATGACGCGGGCAATAAGACCGGCGTGAGCGTCAAGGGCCTGCTCGACGAAAAGGGCGGCAAGGGCGCGCAGCAGTACTGGCAAAAACTGATGGGCGACATTCAGAACGGCATCGTTGTCAAGGACTTTGAACCGGGCACGGACAAGATGGGAAAGTTTGTCGGCAAATTCAAGGGCGCGTCTGTCGGCGCGAACATCCGTGTCGTCATCCAGCAGCCGACGGCGTTCTTCCGCGCGGCGGCGGTTCTCGATCCGAAGGACATGGCAAAGGGCATGACCGGCGGCGTGACGAAGGGGAGCGGCTGGGAGAAAGCACTTGAGCATTCCCCTATCGCAATGCGCAAGGACGTCGGCAGCTTTGATATCTCGTCACCGTACACGCTGAAAGACCGCTTCTACGGTAAAGAGGGCGTGACGAACAAACTGAACGACCTCGCTGGCGCTGCTGCGGGCAAGGCGGACGCCGCAACGTGGGGGAAGCTGTGGAACGCCTGCGAGTGGCAGGTGAAGCGTGAAAAGCCAGACGTCCGCGCGGGCAGCAACGAATTTTACAGCGCGGTCAACGATGTGTTCTCCGATATGATCGATCAGACGCAGGTCGTCGACGGAATCTTGCAGCGCAGCAACATCATGCGTGGCAAGAGCACCCTCTCGCAGCAGGCGACAGCCTTTATGGGCGAGCCCATCATGAGCCTGAACGTGCTGCTTCGCAGCTACGACAACTTCCGATATGAGGAGAACCCGGCGAAGCGCAGCAAGGCCCTCAAGACGCTGGGTCGCGCGGCGACGGCGCTGGTCGTTACGAATGTGGTGAATGCGCTGGCGCAGAGCATTGTCGACGGCCTGCGCGACGATGACCGCGACAAGGACTATTGGGAGAAGTTCTTCTCGGCTTTTACGGGCGTGGAGGGAGACGAGAAGAACGCGCTCGAGTTGATCGGCAACGTCGTGCTGAACGGCAACGTCGGCAGCAACATGAACCCCGTGGCGCAAATCCCATTCGCAAAGGATGTTCTCTCGCTTGCGCAGGGCTATGATGTGTCACGCCCTGACATGGAGGTCTTCTCCGATCTGATTAACGCGGCGAGAGTCTTTGTTGACAGCGCAGGCGGCGACGGCAAGAAGACACGCAAGGAGGCCACGCTCACGCTGTTGGCTGCGGCGAGCAAGATGTTTGGTCTGCCGGTTGCCAACATCAAGCGCGACCTTATGGCGACGCTGCGCACCATCGCACAGGCGAGTGGCAGCCTCGGCTTCCAGTATGAGGTGGAGAAGTTCAGTTACAATCTTGCCAGCAGCGACAACAGAAGCCGGTTTATCGGTATCCTCTATGATGCGCTGGAACAGGGCGATTACGCGACCTATGAGCACGTGCGCCGCGACCTGATGGAGCAGATGGGGCTTGACGGCGAGAGCATCCAAAGCAGCCTCAAGACCCGCTACAACAAGAAGGTCGAGAGTGAGGCCAACTACTTGTTCCCGCAGAAGTCGCTTGACCTGCTGGGCATTCGCGGGAAGTACGCCTACGACAGCGGCGAGGACGAGGAGGAATTCAGCGCGGCGGACCTGAACGCGAGCTCGTACAGCAAGTACGAGACGCAGAAGGGCGAGGCCTACCGCGCGCAGGCTGACAAGGCAACGAGCAGCGGCGCGTTCTCCCGCCTCTCTGACGAGGGCAAAGACAAGGCGCTCGGCTACGTCGAGAGCTACGCAGAGGCAGTGGCGCTGAAAGAAAATTCCGGCGGGAAGTACGAGATCACGACCAAATGGATCCAGAATGCGCAGGAGGCGCAGAAGCAGTATCGCATCGCCCCCGGCGTGTTCGCGGCCTGCAAGGCGGCGGCGAGCGAGTGCGAAATGCTGAAGGACAAGGACGGCGACAGCATCGACTATAGCAAGGGCTTGCAGATCATGGAAATGCTGTTCCGCTCTGGGCTTAACGAGCAGCAGCGCACGGCGATGTACGAATATCTGGACGTGCCGAAGAAAATTCGCCATTGGAACCGCGCGCGGGTAGACGAGCAGCTTGCAATCGCACGGAAGAAAGCGGTGTAAAGAAAAAGAGCCTGTCGGGAATCCGACAGGTTCTTTTTCCCCGTGGTGAATTTGCGGAGGCGGCATGATAGGCTCAATGAAGAACACCATAAAAATAAGGGGGCGTGAAAAATGGACAATGCAAAGCACTACGATGACGCAGAGATCGCGTTGATCGATGCACGATGCAAAAGCAATACGCACCGCATCAATGAGTTGCAGGAGCACCAAACGGCGCTTGACAGGCTGGCAACGTCGGTCGAAGTGTTGGCGACCAAGCAGGAAACCGTTGAGGGCGACGTCAAGGAGATCAAAGAGGACGTGAAAGCCATCACGGGCAAGGCGGGAAAACGGTGGGACGGGCTGGTCGACAAGGCTCTCGCGGCGCTGGCGGGCGCGTTTATCGCGTGGCTGCTGTCGGGGGTGGCCCTATGAAGAAGCTGAGAAAGCGGGACAAGTACGTCATCGCGGCAGTGCTCAACCTCTGCTGGTACTGTATTGCGGTGCTCGTATTGACCGCGCATGACAAGGTAGTGCCGGACAGCCTGACCGTCGCGTGGTTCGCCGCGTGGACGGCGGAACTGGGGCTGCTGGCGGGAATTAAAATCAAGGGAAAGGACGAATAACATGGAACTGATTCACAAGAGACTGGCAAACCTGATGAGCGTCAAGAGCATCGTAACGCTGGTGCTGACGGGCGTTTTCGCGTACATGGCGGTGACGGGCAACATCTCGCAGGACTTTATGACGATCTATGCGGTCATCATCGCGTTCTATTTCGGCACGCAGAGCCAGAAGACGCAGGACGTGATCGACAGCAAGGGTGACAGCGATGTATCACAGTAGGGACATTGCTGACCTGCGGGCGGACGTGCGCACAAACTGCGTCATTTTCCTCGACCTCTGCAAGGAGGCGGGGCTTTCGGTGCTCGTGACCGAGACAGTACGAGATGACGAGTACCAGCGCTATCTTGCTGCAAACGGCTACGCGGCAAAGACCGCGACGCGCCCGACGTTCCACGGCGTCAAGGCTGGGCTGGCGTTCGACATCTGCAAAAACGTTAAGGGGCATGAGTACGACGATCCGTCGTTCTTTGCACGCTGCGGGCAGATCGGCAAGCAGGTCGGATTTTCGTGGGGCGGCGATTGGAAGAAATTCCCGGACAAGCCGCATTTTCAGTGGGACGACCACCTCAGGTACACAGGGGGCATGATCTTGGCGGGCAAGTACCCGCCGGAAATGGAGGAGTACATGGACCAGGCAACGTTTAACAAGATGATGGACGCTTACCTTGCACAGCAGCGGACAAAACCAGTTTCGAGCTGGGCAAAACCTGTGTGGGATGCGGCAAAAGAGGAAGGTATCACAGACGGCACGGCTCCACAAGCGTTTATCACGCGGCAGGAAGCCGTGACGATGATCCAGAGAGCGACAAAATAACGGTGTCCTAATCGGGCACAGGAAGGAGCGGGCGGCGAAAGCCCACGCGCAAGCGCCTCTGCAAGCCCTACACGGGCATGGACAGTCAGCACAGGTCAATCCGCGCGCAATTATCCTCTATGGCCCCCAAGCGGGCCGTGGCGTATATCTTATCGTTTGAGCTGCCGCCCGATGAGGCGTACTGCCTTATTGAATGCGATGTGCGCGGGAAGAGCCGCGTCGAAGTCGCGGAGACACTGCACGTCTCACCGGAGTACGTGAAGACGCGGCGACGCCGGGCATACAGCAAAATCGCGGACGGCATCAAAAACACATAAAGAAGAGACCCTACAAAGACCTTTTTCAGGCTCTTTGCGGGGCCTCTTTTTCGTTATCATTGAGACAACAAAAGGAGGTGCGCGCATGGACCAGTTTGCAATTGCCGGATACAGCGGCGGAAACTGCATGATGTGTGTTATCGACAACGGTGATATTTTCCAGACCGACTATTTCGGCAACCGCCAGCAGCTCATCGGCAAGACCTCTTCGGCATACGCCGAGCTGGAAGCCACCACGCAGGAGTATTACGACAAGCTTGTTGAGCTGGGCGTCATCACTCCGCCCAAGACGCAGGAGG
>ENA-OYXQ01000695-OYXQ01000695.1-human-gut-metagenome-genome-assembly--contig:-NODE-695-length-13691-cov-4.966926_pt1 | contig 13691 bp, 9 predicted proteins | sample MGYA00243974_ERZ653430 | MGnify/ENA primary metagenome ERZ653430 (study PRJEB26926, sample SAMN06164997) | human gut metagenome | biome: ENVO:00009003; feature: ENVO:2100002; material: ENVO:00002003...
GTGGGCTCGGAGATGTGTATAAGAGACAGAAAGAATATTTATATTTGTAGGTTAACTTAGGCGTATATATAAGCGCACTAACAAACCTATGGATTAACATGAGAAAATATAATACGTTCCGTATTTCATGCATAGCCTTATTATGGGCATTCTTATGCGTTCTTCTAATTAGGGGAAGAGGCATCGACGGGCAAGCTCTGTTCGCTATCATTGCTTCGGGAATCATTGTATTCGTTCCACTCTACAAACGATGGAAGCAAGAGAGTAAAGGTAAATAGTACCATTGTATTTACGTAAAAGAGACTAAAAATGAACCCCGACAATACAGAACTACTGAAACAAATAAACACACCCGCCGATTTACGAAGATTACAGGTTAGCGAGCTACCCCAAGTGTGTGACGAAATCAGGCATTTCATTATCAATACTCTCGCCCATAATCCGGGACATTTTGGGTCTAGCATGGGGGCCGTGGAATTGACCGTGGCCTTACACTATGTATTCGACACTCCATACGACCGCATAGTTTGGGACGTGGGACATCAAGCCTACGGGCATAAGATTTTAACTGAAAGACGAGACAGGTTTTATACTTGTCGTAAACTCAACGGATTGAGTGGATTTCCAAACCCAGCCGAAAGCGAATACGACGCTTTCATTGCCGGACATGCATCTAATTCTATATCAGCAGCATTAGGCATGGCCATTGCTACACAACTGAAACACGAACAAAAAGAAAGAAAAGTCATTGCTGTCATCGGAGATGCCTCCATTGCCGGAGGATTAGCTTTCGAAGGATTGAATAACGCATCCATCAGTCCCAATAACTTGCTCATCATACTGAACGACAACGATATGGCAATCGACCATAATGTCGGAGGGCTAAACGAATATCTAGTAAACATCACTACATCGAAAAGCTATAATAAACTCAGATACGATGCTTATCGTACCCTACGTAAGCTAAATCTGATAGACGATGAACACAGGGGGGCCATTTTACGTTTCAACAATAGCCTAAAAGCTTTGCTAACCAAGCAACAAAACATTTTCGAAGGTTTAAATATACGATATTTCGGTCCCATAGACGGGCACAATGTGGTTAATATCGTCAATAAACTCAACGATATAAAAGATATGACCGGTCCGAAAATACTTCACCTACGTACGATCAAAGGGAAAGGATATGCTCCGGCCGAAAAAGAACCGACTATTTGGCACGCTCCGGGCTGTTTTAATCCAGAAACGGGCGATAGAATTACCGTAACAGAAGAGCAAAAACCTCCCAAATTTCAAGATGTATTCGGACTCACGCTTGTCGAATTGGCTAAAAAAAACGATAAAATAACAGTTATCACACCTGCAATGCCAACGGGAAGTTCTACATGTTTCATGATGGAGAAATTTCCCGAAAGGTCTTTTGATGTCGGTATCTCCGAAGAACATGCCGTCACCTTTGCCGCTGGTTTGGCCAAAGAAGGATTACAACCATTTTGCAGTATCTATTCGACTTTTCTCCAAAGAGGATTCGACGAAGTCATTCACGATGTCGCCATACAAAACTTACCGGTAACATTTTGTATCGACCGCGCTGGACTCGTGGGAGAAGACGGGGTTACCCATCACGGTGCATTCGATATGTGCTATTTGCGTTGCATACCCAATATGACTATTGCTGCACCTATGGACGAACATTATCTGCGACATCTCATGTACACAGCACAACTATCCGACCGCGGGCCGTTTGCCATTCGCTATCCTCGCGGTTGCGGAAGTCATGTCGATTGGGAATGCCCTATGCACGAAATTCCTATCGGGAAAGGTCGCAAGCTCTATGACGGAAATGAGATAGCCGTACTGAGTATCGGGACTGCGGGTGTCGCGGCACGACAAGCCGTAGAGCGGGCCCGAAAGACAGGTGTAAAAGCAGCTCTCTACGATATGATTTTTGTCAAACCCATTGACGAAGAAATTCTTCACGAAGTAGCCCAAAAATACAAACGAATCATAACCGTAGAAGATGGATGCATAACAGGAGGCTTCGGAAGTGCTGTATTAGAATTCATGTCCGACAATGGATATACACCCCATATAAAACGAATAGGAATCCCCGATAAATTCATAGCACAGGGGACAGTTAAAGAACTACACCAACTATGTGGTATAGATGAAGAAAATATTCACTCGGTAATTATTGGTAATTGGTAAATCATAGAAATAAAAGAGAACTAATAATTATGAAAATAATCATTGCTGGAGCCGGAGAGGTTGGAACACATTTAGCAAAACTGTTATCCCGAGAAGAACAGGATATTATTCTAATCGACAATGATGAAGAGAAACTACGAGAACTCGATGCCAATTATAATTTAATGACTGTCATCGGGAACCCTACTGCATTCCAAACATTAAAACAAGCCCAAGTATATAAAGCCGATTTATTTATTGCTGTCATGCCCTTCGAGTCTCGTAATATCATGGCATGTACAATGGCATCGAAACTAGGCGCAAAAAAAACTCTGGCAAGAGTAGACAACTACGAATACCTTTTACCTGAAAATAAAGCCTTCTTTGAAAATCTGGGAGTAAATGAACTGATATATCCCGAAAAACTGGCCGCAGAAGAAGTAATAACCGCATTAAAACACACTTGGACACGCAACTGGTTTGAACTTTGTAATGGAGAATTAATCGTACTAAGTGTAAAATTACACGACAACGCTAAAATTCTGAATAAAAAACTCTATGAACTCACAACAGCCGAAAGCCAATTTCACATCGCGGCCATCAAACGTATACATGAAACTATTATTCCAAGAGGAAACGACGAAATAAAAATAGGAGACATCGCATACTTTACCACGACTCCTAATCATATACAAGAAATTCAAAAACTCTCAGGTGAAACAGAAGCAGAAATTCACAAAATAATGATCATGGGAGGCAGCCGTATCGCTATACGCATATCGAGTTACGCGCCTGATAATATGGCAATAAAACTCATCGAATGCGACAAGCAAAAGAGTTATAAATTAGCCGAATACATGAACGATATAATCATTATTCAAGGAGACGGACGCAATGTGGATCTTTTGAAAGAAGAAGGAATCCGTGACATGGATGCATTCATAGCATTAACCGATAGTTCCGAGACAAATATATTAGCCTGTTTAACCGCCAAAGAATTAGGGGTAAAAAAGACTATTGCAGAAGTCGAAAATATCCAGTTCATCTCTACTGCCGAACGGCTAAATATAGGAAATATCATCAATAAAAAATTACTAGCAGCCAGCCGTATCTTCCAATTGTTGCTCGACGAAGACTCCTCAAATGCTAAATGCCTCGCATTATCCGATGCCGAAGTCGTAGAATTGGTCGCAAAAGAAAATTCTAAAATTACCAAAGCCGCAGTAAAAGACCTAAAACTCCCGTCCGATTTAACAATCGGTGGATTGGTTCGTAATGGACACGGCATGGTCGTAACCGGAAACACATGGATACAACCGAATGATCACGTCGTTATTTTCTGTCTCGACACAGCATTACATAAAATAGAGAAGCTTTTCAATTAGGAATATCATGCCCAAAATTAACTTTCATGTCATACTGAAATTCATCGGAATATTACTATGCATGGAATCTATATTCATGCTCGTTCCGTTTGTCGTAGCTCTTATTTATGGAGAAGGAGATGCGCCGGCCTTTATTAAATCGGCATCAATAACTGCAATCGTAGGTGGTATATTATTCTACATTTTTAGAAATTCCCGTAACGACGTAGGAAAGCGTGAAAGTTATTTACTGGTAACTTCTATATGGCTTTTCTTCTCGGCTTTCGGGATGCTCCCATTTTGCTTAATGCCCAATCATTTGAGTATTACAGATGCTATTTTCGAAACGGTATCCGGTCTAACAACGACAGGAGCTTCCATTATAGAAAACGTAGACGTTCTTCCACATGGTATTCTCTTTTGGCGCAGTTTCATGCATTTTATCGGAGGAATGGGTATCATCTTGTTAACAATCGCCATACTGCCCATGCTCAACCATCAGGGTGGATTACTTTTATTTAATTCCGAAGTAACCGGTATAACAACTGAAAAATTGAAACCAAAAATCGGAGAAACAGCAAAAAAATTATGGAGTGTATATATCATACTCACCATTATCCTCTGTCTCCTATTGTGGTTGGGTCCCATGAATCTTTTCGATGCTATCTGTCAAGCATTTTGCGTCATGGCAACAGGTGGATTTTCGACCAAACAAGCCGGTATAAATTTTTGGAACTCCTCTTACACAGAATATGTCATGACTATATTCACATTTATCGCAGGTATAAATTTTGCTTTGGTGTATAGAGCCGTAACCGGAGATTTCAAAAAACTATTACACAATGAAGAAACCAAATGGTACACGGCAATTGTATTAGGGGCCACTTTATTAGTCATTACAGGACTATACATAACCGACCAAAACGGATCCTTCGAAGATACTTTTCGAAGATCGCTATTCTTGGTTGTAACAATTGTTACGTCAACCGGATACACCGGAGATGACTATGTCGCTTGGGGCCCATTTTTTACAACTATATTTTTACTACTCATGTTCTTCGGAGCTTGTGCCGGCTCCACTTGTGGAGGAGCAAAAATAGACAGGCTGGTGGTCCTCGCCAAAAATACAAAAAATGAACTTTACAGAGTCATACACCCCAATGCTATATTACCTGTACGCGTAAATGGGAAAGCCATATCTCACGAAATAGTATCCAAAATATTAGCATTTATCTTAGTATATGTCATGGTACTTATAGCAGGGTCTATTATCCTATCGGCATTGGGGTTGTCTATGGAAGAATCATTCGGTTCGACACTTTCCTGCCTCAGCAATATCGGTCCCGGGGCCGGTTCAACCGGTCCGGCAGGTAACTATGCTTTTATCCCCGATTTAGGAAAATGGACTTTGTCAATCATCATGCTCATCGGCCGGCTTGAACTGTTTACAGTCCTCATTTTATTCACATCTTACTTTTGGAAAAACTCATAATATTGTTGAGAATAAGTATTTTTTGTACATTTGTATCTAATCTAAAATCCAAAGCGAAGTATTCTCATAATATGCCTACAACAGACTTAGAAGAAAATAAAATAAAACAAGCCCAACCCGAAGAGGGAAACGATACAGCTCAGAATGAAAGAGAAATACGTAAAAACATATTTAAAAATGAACGTGTAAATTTCATTTTAGGTGTCATTTTAGTCATATTCTCCCTCTATTTGACTATCTCTTTCATCTCATTCTTTTTTACAGGAAGCATCGACCAAAGTAAAGTTGAGAATCTATCGGTAGGAGAACTTTCTTCCATTGGAAACGAGATTCAAAATTGGACGGGTGCATTCGGGGCATACTTATCCAACCTCATGATAAATCGTTGGATGGGTATATCTGCTTTCATCGTTTCTCTATGGTTATATGTCGTAGGCCGTCGATTCATGAAAGTCGCCCATACTCGAATGATACGATTTACGATTAGCTGTGCCTTGTCGATAATAGTTTTGTCTCTCTTTTTCGGATTCATTTTCATGCACAGTTATAACAACACCTTCCTATATTTAGGGGGATATCACGGGTATTATGCGACTTTATGGCTCAATGCATGGATAGGACCATGGGGAACGGCTCTGTTCATTATAGCTCTCGTTATCATATTGCTCGTCCATCTAAGTTATAAAACCATCGAATATATTCGACGAGTATCGTCCGTCAACCTCACAGGGAAGGCGATCCAAGCAATAAAAAACAGGACGGATAATCCAGAAACAGATAACGAAAATGACAATAGGGAAACTGAATCTAACGAAATCCAAAACACTGAAAACATACCCTCATCGGAAAACGATATTGTAAATACATTGCCCGAATATCCCGATGACCCTACCGAAGAAATCCCTACACTCGAAGATATACAAGAAAATATTCTTCCTATCGAAGAGGAGACTAAACGAGTTACCATCGAGACCGGTGACCCCGACTTTGTCATCGAGACGGCTGAGACCGAAGTATTAGCCACACAAGCTCCTATGGAAGATTATGATCCTACGAAAGACCTCTCGCATTATAAAAGACCGACATTCGATTTACTGGACAAACGGGAAAACAGCGAGGTGGAGATCAACATGGAAGAACAGTCTGCCAACAAAAAACTGATCACCGAAACCCTCAAAAATTACAATATAGAAATCAGTTCCATTACGGCGACTGTGGGTCCTACCGTTACTCTTTATGAAATAAAACCAGCACCCGGAGTAAGAATAGCCCGGATAAAAAGTTTGGAAAACGATATTGCCCTCAGCCTGTCGGCGTTAGGGATTCGCATTATAGCCCCTATTCCCGGCAAAGGAACCGTCGGTATCGAAGTACCGAACAAAGATCCTAAAATGGTCTCTATGTATTCTGTTCTAGCTTCCAAAAAATTTCAAGAATGTAAATATGAACTTCCCCTTGCGTTAGGAAAAAGTATTACGAACGAAGTCTGCATAGCAGATCTTTGTAAAATGCCTCACATATTGGTGGCTGGTGCTACCGGACAAGGAAAATCCGTCGGGCTGAATGCCATTATCACATCTTTACTTTATAAAAAACACCCGGCTCAATTAAAATTCGTATTAGTCGATCCCAAAATGGTCGAATTCAGTATCTATTCGGTTATAGAAAGACATTTTATGGCTAAATTACCCGACGCAGAAAAGTCCGTAATTACCGACAGCGACAAGGTTATCGCCACTTTAAATTCTCTCTGTATCGAAATGGATAATCGATATGCCCTACTCGCCAAAGCAAATGTGAGAACAATCAAAGAGTATAACGAAGAGTTTATCCATAGAAAACTGAATCCGAATAACGGACACAAATTCATGCCCTATATCGTGGTGATTATCGATGAGTTCGCTGATTTAATTATGATGGCAGGCAGAGACGTCGAAATGCCCATCGCTCGAATAGCACAAAAAGCGAGAGCTGTCGGTATTCACATGATCATAGCAACACAACGTCCTTCAACGACCGTTATCACCGGTAACATTAAGGCAAATTTCCCGGCACGTATCGCTTTCAGAGTTATGCAAATGGTCGATTCACGGACTATACTCGATGCTCCCGGAGCAAACCAGCTCATCGGACGAGGTGATATGTTATTTACCGAAGGAGGTGATTTGAAACGTATTCAATGTGCGTTTATCGATACTCCCGAAGTAAAACGAATTTGTGAGTATATCAGCAAACAACAAGGATACCCCGAACCATATGAACTTCCAGAATATAAAAATCCCGACAGTGACGCAGGGAGCAATGGAAACGATGTAATCAACCGAGACCCCCTATTCGAGGAAGCCGCTAAAATGATCGTCGTTTCAGGGCAGGCCTCCACATCGTCTTTACAAAGACGCTACTCCATCGGATACAATAGAGCGGGACGACTGATGGATCAACTGGAAGCTGCCGGTATCGTAGGCCCAAGCGAAGGGGGTAAACCTCGACAAGTACTGATTGTGGATATTATGGCTCTCGAAAACAAATTAGAATTAATGAAATGAAAACAAATCGCATTCTACTATGCTGCTCTGTACTTTTTCTACTATTAAGCATGGAACCTCTACATGCACAAAACGGTACACAGGCATTAGATAAAGTCGTTGGTAAATTCCAACAATCGAACGGTATATCGGCTACTTTTACACTGACCGTTTTTAATGCACTGAACGAACCCGTAGAAAAACAAAACGGAACTATAAAACTATCTGGGAACAAATTTTACTGGAATACAACATCTATGACTGTATGGTACGATGGTTTGCAACAATGGACATACGTAAAGGCAACAGAGGAAGTAAACCTAACCGAACCAACGACCGAAGAAATCGCAACAGTCAATCCCTACATACTCATCAATAACTACAAAAAAGACTTCTACATCAAAACATTAAAGTCAAAAAGTTCCAAAGAAAGTATAGCAGAACTTACACCAAAGAAGAAAGGAACAAATATAGACCACATTATAATTATTATCAACACAACTACATGGAATCCAAGCTCTTTTAAGCTCTATTATAGCGATCGGACATATAGCATAATCAACCTATCAAAATATGCTACCGACCAAAACTTTCCAGACTCGACATTTGTTTTTAACAAAAAGCAATATTCAAAAGCAGAACTTATCGATTTACGCTAATAACACAAATAAATAGAAATTATGGAACAAAACGAACGCATACGTTGTCTAATTATAGGCTCAGGACCGGCCGGTTATACGGCAGCTATTTATGCTTCACGAGCAAACCTATCACCGGTTCTATATGAAGGCATGCAACCGGGCGGACAACTAACAACGACCAGCGATGTAGAAAATTTCCCGGGATATCCCGAAGGTATATCAGGATTCGATATGATGGAAGATTTGAAAAAACAAGCCGAACGATTCGGGGCAAACATTCGCCGAGGGATTGCCACAGCTGTCGATTTTTCTCAAAAGCCATATCGTATAACCATAGACGGTGAAAAAATTATAGAAGCCGATGCCTTAATCATTTCTACTGGTGCTTCGGCCAAATATTTAGGACTCCCAGATGAGGTTAAATATGCAGGTATGGGAGTGTCGGCCTGCGCTACTTGCGATGGATTTTTCTACCGAAAAAAAATAGTCGCGGTAGTAGGTGGAGGCGATACGGCTTGCGAAGAAGCAGAATACCTTTCCCACTTAGCCTCTAAGGTTTACTTAATCGTCAGAAAAAACTTTCTAAGAGCCTCCAATATCATGCAACGCCGTGTCAATGAAAATCCTAATATAGAAATCTTATTTGAAACTCAGGCCGAAGGATTGTTCGGAGAAAACGGAGTGGAAGGAGTACATTTGGTTAAAGGCAAAGACACAGCGCATGAAGAGCGTTACGATTTACCCATAGATGGATTTTTCCTTGCCATTGGACACAAACCTAATACAGATATATTCAAACATTCCATTACCCTCGATGAAAACGGATATATAGTTACTGCACCTCACACAACCGAAACTAACATAGAAGGTGTATTCGCTGCCGGAGATGTCGCAGATCCCCGGTATAGACAGGCTATCACTGCGGCGGCATCGGGTTGTAAAGCGGCAATGGATGCCGAACGCTATCTTATAAATAACAGTCTATAAGGACACTTTTGCTTTATACAAATAAGGAGCGTAAATGATTTTTTCGCTCCTTATTTTTTATTGATATAAATCCCGATTTACTATTAAATATTATAGTTTTTCCTCTTTTAAGGAACAATGTATCAATTTTTTATATATTTTTGTGCTGTAAAACATAGTTATAAGGCAAATGGTTAAAAAAAGCACATTAGAATCCATACTACAACAAGAAATGTCTGATTTTTGGGCTCTACTTGAAAATGAAGAAAAACGCATTATCGCCGAAAACTTTAAAATTCAGAATTTCAAAAAGAATGAAATTATTTACAGTGAGGGAGAAGATCCCGCACAACTAATGTGCTTATTAAAAGGTAAAGTAAAAATTTACAAAGACGGAGTTGGGGGCAGGAGCCAAATTATTCGATTAATTCGACCGGTTCAATATTTCGGCTATCGGGCATATTTCTCTCGCGAACCTTATGTAACGGCAGCAGCAGCCATTGAAAATTCTATTGTGGGATTCTTGCCCATGCCGTTAGTAGAAGAACATATTCGCAAAAATAACGGCTTGGCTTGGTTTTTCATTAAAGAACTATCCAACGATTTAGGCATTTCGGATGCCCGCACAGTCAATCTCACACAAAAACATATTCGAGGACGATTAGCCGAATCCTTATTGGTACTTAAAGAAAATTACGGTGTCGAAGAAGATGGACTTACACTCAACATCTATATCTGTCTCTTATACAACATGACCACATCTAACGCCATACGCACCCTATCGAGTTTTACAAACGAAAAAATCATAACAGTCGATGGCCGACGTATACAAATTATAGATGAAGAACGGTTACGAAAAATTAGCAAATTCGGATAATATCCCACTTGGGCTATAATAAGTAAAACAAAGCACTCTCGACAAATTTGTCGAGAGTGCTTTGTTTTACACAGATTAATTATTCCAACTCAAACGCGACCTTCGATCTTATATCACTCGAAGAGGCTCCTATCAATATTTCGAACTTCCCGGGTTCCGCAACCCAGGCATGTTTCTTATCATCGAAATAAGAGAGTTTCGACTCGTCTATCTCAAACTCTACGATTTGACTTTCTCCCGGTTGCAAATCAACTTTCTTAAATCCTTTCAATTCTTTCTTCGGACGGGGCAAACTCGATTTCAAATCACTCACATACAACTGAACGATTTCTGCCCCAGATCTATTGCCTGTATTGGTTACAGGGATACGAACCCGGAGGCTTTCACCTTGTTGCACGACTTTCTTATCGATCTCGGCTTTACCATATTCAAATGTCGTGTAGCTCAATCCGTGACCGAAACTGAACATCGGTCGTATTTTCTTGTGAAGATCGCTCCAACGATAGCCTACAAAAATATCGTCTTTATAAATTTGTTGGTGATTCAACCCCGGATAAACAATCGAATCATTGAATGAATGAGCATGATAATCTTCCAATTTGGCATACATACTGAACGGGAGTTTCCCGGAAGGATTGACATCGCCCACCAATATAGAAGCCAATGCGTTACCGGCTTCACTACCACAATACCAACCTTCGACGATGGCAGGGACCTGATCTATCCACGGCATCGCCACACTGTTTCCCGAAATCAATACGACTATCGTGCGGGGATTGGCCTGAGACAAAGCCTCGATAACTCGGTCTTGACCATAAGGAAGCCCATACGATGTGCGATCTCCACCTTCACAATCTTGGTGGCTATTCTTATTCAAACCGCCGACAAAAACGACATAATCGGCCGACTTCGCTTTATTTACAGCTTCATTGAGCAGTTCATCGGCAGACCGAGATTCAGCAAGATTGACTTTAGAAACCACCCCATTATAAGATCCATCGATGTTACCGACATATCCACGAGCATATATTACCTCAGTAGCCTCTCCGACTCTTGCCTTCAATCCGTCCAATGGGGATATCTCATATCGTGCTTTCAACGAAGAGCTTCCGCCACCCACCGTCATCATCTTTATCGCATTCTCTCCGACAACCAAAATGCGTTTGGTTTCGGACAAACGAATGGGTAATACATTGTTTTTATTCTGTAACAACACAATGCCTTCCTCGGCGATTTTACGAGCAGCAGAAGCATGAGCCGGGGTTTTGAAAGAGCCGTAAGGTCTGTTACGATTCATCGTAGTACGAAACATCAGACGCAATATATTTCGAACTTTGCCATCGACAACAGATTCCGGAATCGTCCCGTTTTTCAACAAATCAAGAAACGGTTGTGCCAAATAGTAATTGCTATACGCATCTCCTTTACCATTCGTCAAACCATCTGTCCAAGTCCCGAACTCCATATCCAAACCATTATAAGCAGCCTCCATCGTATTGAATACTCCACCCCAATCCGATACTACGACACCATCAAATCCCCATTCTTTTCGGAGAATATCGTTCAACAAATATTGGTTGTGACAACAATATTGATTCTTATAACGATTGTAGGCTCCCATAATAGCCCAAGCCTTTCCTTTTTGTACAGCAGCCTTAAACGCTGGAAGATAAATTTCATATAAAGCCCGGTCACTAACCTCGACATTGACAGCATGCCGATCGTATTCCTGATTATTCAACGCATAATGCTTCACACAGGCTGCTACCCCGTTAGACTGTACCCCTTCGATATAAGGAACCACCATCTCCGAAGCTAAATAGGGATCCTCTCCCATATATTCAAAATTACGACCATTCAACGGAGTACGGTAGATATTGACACCCGGTCCCAATAATACATTCTTATTTCTATATCGCGCTTCCTCGCCTATCGATTTGCCATACAACAGAGCCATCTCAGGATTCCAAGTCGCTGCCAAACAAGTCAATGCCGGGAATGCCATACAAGAATCGTTCGTCCACCCTGCTTGGTCCCATTCGTCCCAAATGACTTCGGCCCGGATTCCATGAGGACCGTCGGTCATCCAATTTTCGGGCAATCCCAAACGAGGCACTCCCGGTGAACTGAATTTGGATTGTGCGTGGCACAATGCCACTTTTTCTTCGAGTGTCATTCTCGACAGAGCATCCTCTATTCGGTCTTCCATCGGCTTGGTTTCATCAAGATAAACAGGTGTTTGAGCGGCCACTGTACCCGATAACGAAAAAAAGGCTACCCATACTAAATTTTGAAAAAATTTCATGGTAAAATATTAAAATGTTAGAGATATATTAAATTTGCAATAAAGGTAAATATAATTTGAGTATTCGGCAAGACAAGTTAATACAAATACATTTTTATTACTATCAAAATAAAATCATAAATTTTATAGTTCTAATTCTTTCTCAACGAAGAAAAAGGACTAAATATTCCGTATAACTTTTCCCGAAGACGTCTCCTTAAACTTCTGCACATACAATACTTTACGTGGGAACTCATATTTATTTACTTTTGCCCGAATCTTTTCCAGCAATATTTTTTCTTGTTCCAGAGACAAAGCCTCGCCTTCTATAACGAGAGCAACCGATTCACCCCATTTCAGGTCGTCACAAGACGCTACAAAAAAACGGCGTGTAAACAGACCTGCTATTTTCTTTTCGATCAACTCTGGAAAAACCTTTATCCCTCCCGTATTGATCACATGGTCATACCGTCCTATCCATCGAAAATTCCGAGAATCTACCAACTCAACCACATCGTTCGTTACAAACTCTTTTACAGAGAAGTGCGGAGCGTGAATGATTAAACAATTTCGTTCATCTATCGAAAAAGATATACCACCCAACGCACAATATAACGACAAAGAGTCACCGATACGGCGTAATGCGACATGCGAAACTGTCTCGGTCATACCATAAGTAGCATACATATCGACAGGAAGTTTTTCCAGCTCCACCTCAGTACCGGGAGATAAAGGTGCACCACCTATTATCAGAGACGTTATACGAGAAAGTCTTGATTTCTGCATCGTACTTTTCAAAGATTCGACTACTTGCGCCGGAACCATCGCGGCAAAATCGATAGGCTCGTCTATTGTCGTCAAAGGCAACGACGAAGGAGTTACGACCAACAAATCAGCACCGGATAACAAGGCTCTTACAATCATCATTTTACCGGCAATATAATCGGGAGACAGGCATAACAACATTACCGAACGACAGGTAATATCGAAAAAGTCATTGGTCAACCGTGCCGAAGCCTCCATATCTCGTTTCAGTAATCTTACCGGCTTTGGAGTTCCGGTCGATCCCGAAGTATGTCCCCAAACAAAATCGGAAGGTGCGAACCACTCATCGAGAAAAGCAGCCACTTCGGGTGTAGAAGCATTGAGTATCTCTTCTCGACTACGACAAATACGATGATTTAGCCTTATTTCCATGAATCCATCGAAAAAATCCAAGTTTTATCAGGATTATATCTCAACTCATCTCCTATCTGCTCCAACGGTGACGGTATATTATTGGTGTACAAAGCTCCCGTTCCCAATCCCTGTCTCTTATACACATCTCCGAGCCCACGAGACTGCAGCTAATCTCG
>ENA-OYXQ01000696-OYXQ01000696.1-human-gut-metagenome-genome-assembly--contig:-NODE-696-length-13684-cov-7.247414_pt1 | contig 13684 bp, 14 predicted proteins | sample MGYA00243974_ERZ653430 | MGnify/ENA primary metagenome ERZ653430 (study PRJEB26926, sample SAMN06164997) | human gut metagenome | biome: ENVO:00009003; feature: ENVO:2100002; material: ENVO:00002003...
CGAGATTAGCTGCAGTCTCGTGGGCTCGGAGATGTGTATAAGAGACAGGTCAAGGCGCAACTGGCCGTCAAGTTCATCATGAACAAGCTCGGCCTGGGCGTATTCAACGGCGACAATGTGACAATTACAGAATAATCTCTCGTACTCTTTTTTCCAAGGTTGCTCCGAAAGCGTTACGGACGCTGAGGGGCAACCTCTTTAATGATGAATTACGGGTTGCCGACGGCAATTCCGTAACCAAACAGACCTTCATTATGAAAATGGCTCTATCGGAATTCGTTTTACGAAAGAAAGGGATATACGGCATATTGCATGTCATCATCCTGCTGCTTTCGCTGTTCCTGGTTATCAGCATCTCCATTGATACGTTCAAAGGCATCCCCTTCTACGAGCAATCGGTATACATGGAAGTACAGCTATGGATTTGCGCATTGTTCCTGGCAGACTTTGTACTGGAATGGTTCCTGGCAACAGACAAGATGCGTTATGTAGCCACTCATTTCATCTTTCTGCTGGTGGCTATTCCTTATCAGAATATCATTGCCTATATGGGCTGGACTTTCTCACCCGAGGTTACCTATATGCTGCGTTTCATCCCATTGGTACGGGGCGGCTATGCCATGGCTATCGTGGTGGGATGGCTGACGTACAACCGCGCATCGGGCTTGTTCGTATCTTACCTGACAATGCTGCTGGCTACCGTCTATTTCTCAAGCCTTGCATTCTACGTCATGGAGCATGGGAGCAACCCTCTGGTAAAGGGGTATGGCGACGCCTTGTGGTGGGCGTTCATGGATGTGACTACGGTAGGCTCCAATATAATAGCGGTCACCGTCACAGGGCGGGTACTGTCCGTGCTGCTGGCGGCGCTGGGCATGATGATGTTCCCCATTTTCACAGTATACGTAACGAGCCTGGTAGAGCGGCGCAACAAGGAAAAGCAAGACTATTACAAAAAGATAGAACAGGAACCGGCAAAGAGCGCTCCTTAATTGTTAAAGCCGGGATTTTCCTCTCCCCGCCGGGAACAACTGTTCCCAAGGGTTGTTATAAACGCTGATTTCGAATATATTTTTCACCAAAAACCTTAACTTATGGCAAATATTAAACAAACAGTGAAGCTGGGAGTGTTTACCCTGGCAATCATGAATGTGACGGCTGTAGTATCCCTGCGTGGACTGCCCGCCGAGGCCGTGTACGGAATGAGTTCGGCCTTCTATTATTTATTTGCAGCCATTGTCTTTCTTATCCCTACGTCACTCGTGGCTGCGGAACTGGCTGCAATGTTTCAAGACAAACAAGGCGGTGTGTTCCGCTGGGTGGGTGAAGCCTACGGAAAGAAACTCGGCTTCCTCGCTATCTGGGTGCAGTGGATTGAAAGTACAATCTGGTATCCTACGGTACTGACGTTCGGTGCTGTGTCCATCGCTTTCATCGGCATGAACGACGTACACGACATGTCGCTGGCAAACAACAAGTACTATACGCTGGTCGTGGTGCTCGTTATCTACTGGCTGGCAACTTTCATTTCCCTGAAAGGTATGAGCTGGGTAGGAAAGGTAGCCAAAGTCGGCGGTCTGGTAGGTACGATTATCCCTGCCGGATTACTGATTGTCCTCGGCATTATCTACCTTGCCACAGGCGGACATTCCAATATGGACTTCCACAGCAGCTTTTTCCCCGACCTGACGAACTTTGACAATGTGGTGCTTGCCGCAAGTATCTTCCTCTTTTATGCAGGTATGGAGATGGGCGGTATCCACGTGAAGGATGTAAACAATCCGTCCAAGAACTATCCGAAGGCTGTGTTTATCGGCGCGCTGATTACGGTGCTTATCTTCGTGTTGGGCACATTCGCTCTGGGTGTCATTATTCCGGCCAAGGACATCAGCCTTACACAAAGCCTGCTGGTAGGTTTCGACAATTACTTCCGTTACATCCATGCTTCCTGGCTGTCGCCGGTTATAGCCGTTGCACTGGCATTCGGCGTGCTGGCAGGTGTGCTGACATGGGTTGCCGGTCCGTCCAAAGGTATCTTTGCCGTGGGCAAGGCAGGTTATATGCCTCCGTTCTTCCAGAAAACAAACAAGCTGGGTGTACAAAAGAACATTCTGTTCGTACAAGGTGGCGCTGTAACCGTATTAAGCCTTCTGTTCGTGGTGATGCCTTCGGTACAGAGTTTCTACCAGATTCTTTCACAACTGACGGTGGTGCTTTATCTCATCATGTATATGCTGATGTTCTCCGGAGCCATCGTATTGCGTTATAAGATGAAGAAACTGAACCGTCCGTTCCGTATCGGTAAAGGCGGTAACGGTCTGATGTGGCTTGTAGGCGGCCTCGGCTTCTGCGGCTCACTGCTTGCATTCGTACTGAGTTTCATCCCGCCCAGCCAGATTTCTACCGGCAGCAATACTGTATGGTTCTCCGTACTTATCATCGGCGCACTTGTCGTGGTGATTGCTCCGTTCATCATCTACGCTTCCAAGAAGCCGAGCTGGGTTGACCCGAACAGCACTTTCGAACCGTTCCATTGGGAAGAACAACCGGCTGCACAAGTTGCAGGCAAAACCGCCACGGCTACGGCAACTGCCGGAACAACCGCTTCGGCCACTGCAAACAAAAGCGTTGCCTCTCCCACGGGCAATGCTCCGTCAGCAAACAACAGCAACAACAGCGGTAAAGCTCCGAACATTCCCCCTAAAGGATAAAAGCAGGCTTGCTGTCATATAATTTTGCCTATAGTGGAAATCCGGTACAATGTACGTCATAAGGATTTTTCACTATAGGCAAAATCGTTTATATCAACTGTCAAACGTCCCAACGCTCGCAAACATTGGCGGCAAGCGTTTCGCATGCCCGCTGATAACCTGTTACCAGTTCGTCCATCACTTCTGCCACCGTTTGTATTCCTTTCTCATTGAGCAAGGCGGAAACCTGACCTATTTCAAGTTCGCCCTCTTCAAGGTCTCCTTCAAAAATGCCGCGTTTGGCACGTCCTCTCGACAAAAGGATACGTAAATCCTCTTCCTTAGCCCCTGCAGCTTCGGCAGCCGCCACTGCCTGCTGAAAATTACCGCGGGCCAGACGTACCGGAGACAGTTTCTTCAATAATAAACGGGTATCCCCCTCTTTCAGATGCAGGCAATATTCTTTAAACACTTCGCTGGCTGAGCTTTCTTCGGTCAAAGCAAACCGCGTACCCACCTGAACACCATCGGCCCCCAAAGCACGCATGGCAAGAATCGCCTCACCGGTAGCAATGCCGCCGGCAGCAATCAAAGGCAGTGAGGAAACTGCACGTACAGCAGGTATCAGGCAAAGCGTAGTCGTCTCTTCACGCCCGTTATGTCCGCCGGCTTCAAAGCCCTCGGCCACGATGGCATCTACACCGGCAGCCTCGGCTTTCATGGCAAAACGCGATGACGAAACAACATGCACCACTGTGATGCCATGCTGCTTCAGCCAAGCGGTCCATGTCGTAGGGTTTCCGGCCGAAGTAAACACGATACGCACCCCCTCATCTACCACAATCTGCATGATTTCCTCTATCTGGGGATACATTAAAGGAATATTCACTCCAAACGAATGATGCGTAGCCGCACGGCACTTCCGTATATGCTCACGTAAGGTTTCGGGATGCATGGAGCCTGCACCCAACAGCCCCAAACCACCGGCATTACTTACTGCCGACGCCAACCGCCAGCCACTGCACCATACCATACCGCCCTGGATGACGGGGTATTTTATTCCAAACAAAGAAGTTATTCTATTCATTAATTTATCCTTTAAAGGTTTATTTTTATGAAAACAAGAAGCGGAGAAATAAAGTTCAATACTCAAAGCGGAATATCCCTATTTGATAATCGTCTCTTTACGGCGGGCAGTTATGGAATCGCCGTAAGTCCTTAATACTTCCAAAGTACGTGCACGGCGTCTGGCAGCTTTCCTGTTCCAGAAATCTTTTGTAAAAGGACGCATGAAATCACCTGCAATGCCACCACCGCCGACACTTCGCCAACTCCCCACTGCCATATTGTTGGCACGTTCGGTCACCATATAGCGCAAACCGGTAGCTTCTATCTGTTCGATACTCTCACGCGGCCCGGCATCCAACGGACGCTTTGCCCAGTCTGTATAGATTTTGAGTTTGGTCAGTTCGTAGAACGGATTGCCCCGCCATGTATTCTTGTTCACCGTAATCTTCTTCTGATAGACGGGATCCCAGTTGTATTTGGTGTTTGCGGTATAAGGCCGTAAGGTAAGCACTACCTTTTTCTCCGGCATCCGAGGCATTGCGGGTAAGGAAGCATCAAAGTCCATCCACGTCTTACTTACATCAGCCTTTGGAGAGCCCAAAGGAGCATCAACGCCCATTTCCTTCAATACATCCGGATTCAGTTTCATCTCTCCCCCGCCATCCAGCAACCGGTGCAGGCGCAAAGAGTCTTGCGGCGTCCACTCTTGAGCGTAAAGAGGAAAGGTTACCGCACAAAGCAACCCCAAAAAGAGAATGGAATACTTCACCCCGATTGTTTTTTTATACCTTACACTTTATACCTAATCTCACCACCACATATAGCTGCTTCCGCAAAGCGGTTCATCGTAGCAAGGGTCTATAGTCCACATGGTACGCGGATATTTCCGGCCTTCCCACCAACGGCGGTAACGGGCGGCTGCATCAAGCACCTCCTCATCGGTCAGGAAGTAGATGCCTTCATAATTCTCGGCATCGGTATGCACCATCTTACACCCCATCGAAGCATTATGCCCCAAACGAATCGTTTCCACCGTCCACAAGATACATTCTCCTAACCGCAGTTTTCCGCCTGCCGAATAGGATACGGGAGCCAACGGAAAAGAAGGTATTACCGTCAAATCCTCGGCATACTTCAGGAGTTCTTCAATATCTTCTTTGGCAAACTTGGGAACATTACTCAGTCCTTCAGGACTTTGAGTAGAGTATTTGCCGGTTTTCAGTTGTTTTACAAACAAATCTACATCCGGATGATTGTAATCCAGCGATTCTTTACCGCAGGATGCAAGCATAAGGCAAGCTGCCATTGCAAGTATCAGATATCCGTATTTATATAGTTTACAGAAAGTCTTCATTTTGTTGTATTGTCTTTAAGGTTAATAAGTCATGCGCACTCCACACAAAAGATTCAGGTTCGTAGGGCGTTCCGTCCGCAAGGTTCCGGTTTCGGAGTCCGTACCGAAATGGTGGGAAACCGAAGGCTCGGCAAACAAAGCAAACCGGTCATTCAATCTGTAACGCACCCCTACTCCTGCCGCTACCGACAGTTGAACGGGTTCCGCATTAAAGCCGTTATCAGCAGCGCCGGCAATGCACTTTTCGGCAGTTCCGCCTACAGTGGCATATAAATCGAGTTTGGGAGTACTTGCCAATGTCATATTCAATTTTACGGGAATCCCTAAAGTATGAAGCGTGCGGTCGGCATGCAAACGATTATACAGAATACCCGTTTCCAACGCGAACCGGCTATTCAGACTGCGTTCCACTGTAACTGCCGCCGTCAGCGGCATATTGTAGTCCCCTTTAGGAAGAGAGGTTCCAAGAGCTGCTTTCAACGCCCACTTACGCGATTTCCGGTATTTTAAAGGAGTAGTTGCCTGCTCTTCTTCCGCAGGAACAGCGGAAAAGGTGTCCGAAGCAGAACTTACCCGGCCGGTGGTGTTCTGATAAGAACTGCCGGTTTGTGCAACGGCACTATTGCTGAAGTAACCGTCACCGGTCTGCTGTACCCGCTGCCTGATAGTGATGGAAAGCCGGACGGAAACGGACTCGCTCTCAGTTTCCGATTGGGCAGTCATGCCTGCGGGAATTCCATCGGCAGGTTGTTTTGTACCGGAATTCCGTACCATCGGGGTCGCCTGATGGATAGATGGAAAAGATTCCTGCACCACATCTCCGTCCCAATTGCCTTCCGGCGTCAAAGCAACCACTTGCGTAAAGGCTTCCTTTATCTCCTCTTTCGGAGAGAAATACCAGAAAGCGGCCGAAGCGGCTCCCAACACAAATATAACGGATGCGGCAGCTGCCACCCGATAATATTTAGGAGAAAGAACAATCGCTCTCTTCCGGCCTGCAGCCGGAGATGCCGCGTCTTCCTACAACTGCTCCCAAAAGCCATCGCGTACCGTCATCTCTGTGCCGGACAGACGGCTGCGGAACAATCCGGTTATTTCATCTTTTTCTTTCATATTCAGTATATTCTTTAATTCTTTTCGCTAACATACACTTGACACGGTGCAACTGCGAGGTAGACGAATGCTCCTTGATATGAAGCAGTTCCGCAATCTCCTTGTGCGACTTCTCCTCGAACACATACAAGTTGAACACGGTACGGCAGCCGTCGGGAAGTTCCGCCACGAACGCCATCAACACTTCCTCTGAAAGCCTGCTTCCGCTTTCGGCAATACTCGCTTCGTCCTGCACATCGGGAAGTTGTTCTTCGTTTACCACCAGTTGGCTGAAACGGTGCTTCCGTCGCAGATAGTCGATAGCTTGTGTCACCATCACCCTCGTTACCCACGTGCCCAACGCACATTCACCGCGAAACGTGAAGCGGGTGAAGATTTTGATAAAGCCATCGTGCAAAACATCGTGCGCCGCATCCATATCGCCCGTATAACGGTAGCATACCGCCAGCATCTGCTTGGAATAGAGAGTGTAAAGTTCCTTTCGGGCGGAATCCTTTCCTGCCCGGCAGCCCTCTATCAGTTCTATCTCATTTTCCAATGTCAGTGCTCGTTTTACGGACGCCTCTTCGCGTCGTTTGTTAGTTAGACGCAGCATCCGGCAGAATGCTGCAATAGAATCTCTAAAAAGAAGTTAAAGAATAAGGTTATCCATATCTTTCCGTTTCATCATTTGCCCTTTATAACATAAGAAAAAAGCCTCTCACAGATCTGCCCTGACGGGCAGCATTCCCTATGAGAGGCTTTCTCCTGTATTATATCGCCTTTATCAGCAGGCTTTGAAGCTCATGTCCAATCCTTTTACGGAATGCGTCAAAGCACCTACCGAGATAAAGTCTACGCCGCATTCGGCATAGTTGCGCAGTGTGTCAAAGGTGATGCCGCCGGAAGATTCCGTTTCATAACGGCCTGCTACCATTTCTACGGCTTTCTTCGTCATTTCGGGTGTAAAGTTATCGAACATGATACGGTCTACGCCGCCCAAATCGAGTACCTGTTGCAGTTCGTCGAAGTTGCGTACTTCAATTTCTATCTTGAGGTCCTTGCCCTTCTCCTTGCAATATTCCTTGGCACGGGTAATGGCCTTGTCGATACCGCCGGCGAAGTCAACATGATTGTCTTTCAGCAGAATCATGTCGAACAGACCGATTCGATGGTTTACGCCGCCACCTATCTTCACAGCCATCTTTTCCAGAATACGCATGCCCGGAGTCGTCTTACGGGTATCGAGCACACGGGTATTCGTACCTTTCAGCTTCTCGGCATACTTATGGGTCATGGTAGCGATGCCGCTCATACGCTGCATAATGTTCAGCATCAGGCGTTCGGTCTGCAACAAAGACTGCACCTTGCCTTCCACAACCATAGCCACGTCGCCCGGCTTCACTTCAGTGCCGTCATTGATGAATACTTCCACTTTCATGGTGGGGTCGAAACGACGGAACACTTCTTTAGCAACCTCGATACCGGCAAGAATACCGGCTTCTTTAATCAAAAGCTTGGATTTGCCCATTGCCGTAGCAGGAATGCACGAAAGGGTGGTGTGGTCACCATCGCCTATATCTTCGGCAAAGGCCAGGTCAATCAGCCTGTCAATCAATTCTTCTTCCTTATTCATTTGTCTTATCTATTCTTATTTGGTGTATCACATATTTGCCTGCCACTTTTCTAAAGAAACAATTCACCCGGAAGTTTCCGTTCGCGGTTGTCAACGTACCGACTATGAAACTCGACTCATTGCGCTTTCCCTGGTGATTCACCGTAAAACCGCTCACCCGATTACCGGAAAAGAAAGATGCCATCTTTTTCTCTGCCGCTTGGTTGTCGACATTGATTGAACGACTCTCCAGAATCAGTTCCACTTTATCACTCAGATACCCGTTCAGTTCCTGAGAATTTCCTTTTTTAAAGGCGGCGACCACTCCTGCCGGTACGTCTTGTGCCATAAGCGAAACTGTCCAGACAAAGAAGCAGAGCCATAATATTACTACTCGTTTATTCATTTTCACAAGTATTAATGATAGGCAAAGGTAAGCAAATCTTATAAATAACAAGAAAAGAAAAGCGACATTCTCACAGGAAAGGATTATTTTTGCACGAAAATCAGTAATTCATATGAAAATGACCTTGCTCGTCGTAGGACGAACCGTAGAACAGCACTTTATTACAGCCATCAATGACTACATACAGCGCACGCGACGCTATCTCTCGTTCGATATGGAAGTTATCCCGGAACTGAAAAATACCAAAAGCCTCTCCGCAGACGTACAAAAAGAAAAAGAAGGCGAACTGATACTGAAAGCGCTCCAACCGGGCGATGTGGTGGTGCTGCTGGATGAGGGCGGAAAAGAAATGCGCTCCATAGAGTTCGCAGACTATATGAAGCGCAAGATGAACACCGTAAACAAACGGCTGGTTTTTATTATTGGCGGCCCTTACGGCTTCTCACCCAAAGTCTATGAAGCGGCACACGAAAAGCTGTCTCTTTCGCGCATGACCTTTTCGCATCAGATGATAAGACTTATCTTTGTGGAGCAGTTATACCGTGCCATGACCATACTGAACGGCGGGCCGTATCACCATGAATAAACCGGAAAGCCTCTCTCTAAACAATCTCCTGCAATAGGGCCGGAATTTCGGGAGTGCTGTTTTTTATAACCGTAATACGGCTCTTCCCTTCCGGCGTCAGCGCAAAGTGCATCTGACGCTTATCCGTTTTTCCCACCAGTCGGGTAATCAGCTTCTTGTCCTCTACCGAGCGGATTACCTTGGAAGTATTGGAAGCTGACAGTCCGAGCGCTTCCGCTATCTCGCTGGAGGTGAGTTTGGGCGTATTGAGCAAGGTACACAACAGCATACCCTCATTCAACGACAAGTCAAACTCCTGCATGAATTTTACTTCAAACTCGGCTATCGCCCGGTAAATATCGCGGATTCTACATAAAGTTTCCATTATTCCGTTTATATAAATAGATTCACATTCGCCTTGTCCGCGCGCTCCATATAGGTCGCCACACCGCCTATGGTAACTTCGTCCAGCAATTCTTCGCGCCGGATGCCCATCATATCCATAGACATCTGACAAGCAATAAACTCAACTCCTTGCGCCAACGCCTGAGAACGCAACGATTCCAAAGAATCTATTCCTTTCCGCTTCATCAGGAAGCGCATCATCCTGCTGCCCAAGCCCATCATATTCATTTTGGACAGTTTCAGCCGCAATGAACTGGACGGAAGCATCATACCGAACATCTTTCCGAAAATATCTTTCTCTGTCCGGGGTTTCTGTATCTTCTTCAAGACATTCAATCCCCAGAAGGTGAAGAATATCGACACTTTTTGTCCGGTTGCCGCTGCGCCGTTAGCGAGTACAAAGGTAGCTAAAGCCTTATCTAAATCATCGCTAAAAAGAATTAAAGTTTTTCCCCGTCCGCCTGCTGCCGGAAGAGACGACGGGCAGGCACAAGCCTCATCGCCTTTTTCAAGCAATACCGTGTAGCGTCCTTTTTCTTCCTTTTTCTCTATCAGCTTGTTGCCCGTAGTGGCACACCAGGCAGAAGCGTCACGTGCAAATCCGGCATCGGTCGCCACAATTTCCACCCGCTCGCCCGGGGCGATGCTGTCCATGGCTTTCTTTACCTGCATGATAGGGCCGGGACATTGCAGGCCGCAGGCATTAACCCTCAAAGGCTCTTTGGCAGAACCGCTCTGTGCCGATTGCGACGGAGCGGATGCAGCAGGCTGAGCCGGCGATGATGCCGTAGGAGCAGGAATGGGCGCCACTGCTGCAGAATAGGTCTTATATCCGCCTATCAAGTTGGCCGTATTGCGATAACCGCGTCCTATCAGAATACGTTGTGCCAAATATCCGCGCAAACCTACGGCACAGAAAAGCACGACGGGCTTATCCGCCGGTATTTCCGACAAACGGTCGCGCATCTCGTCCAGCGGGATATTGACAGCTCCCGGAATCGTTCCGAACGAGAATTCTTCAGGGGTACGGGTATCTATCAGCATTACTTCGTCTTTCTTCTCTGCCAGTTCGCGCCAGGAAATAACCGGCATGGCGCCGCTGATAATATTGGAAGCCACGTATCCGGCTATGGCAATAGGGTCTTTTGCCGATGAGAAAGGCGGTGCATAGGTGTGCTCCGTTTCCATCAAATCGTAAACGGTTCCGCCATGTTTGATAAGTCCCGCTATCTGGTCGATGCGCTTATCCACTCCCTCGTAGCCTACGCATTGCGCACCATAGAGTTTTCCGGTTTTCGGATGGAACGTCAGTTTCAAGGTCAGAGGCAACGCATCGGGATAATAACCTGCATGCGAAGCAGAATGGGTTACCGAGCTTTGATACTCCATGCCCCATTGTTTCAGACGCTTGGCTGCAAGTCCGGTAGAGGCTACCGTCATATCAAAGACTTTGGCGATGGATGTACCGATAGCTCCTTCGTAGGATGTGGTATTGCCCAAGGCCATATTATCGGCAACGATGCGTCCCTGACGGTTTGCCGGATTGGCCAGATAGTTGAGCCACGGTTTTCCGGTCAGCGGATGGGGATATTCAATGGCATCGCCCACAGCATAGATGTCTTTTACGGAAGTTTCCAAGTGCTCGTCTACCCGGATACCGCCCGTTTCGCCCAACTCCAAACCTGCCTGTTGCGCCAATGCCGTTGCCGGACGTACACCGATAGAAAGCAATACTATATCGGCAGGAATCGTTTTTCCGCTTTTCAGAAAAACGGTAATTCCCTCTTCAGTACGCCGGAAACGGGTAACGCCCTCTTCCAGATAAAGGGAAACGCCTTTTTCGATCAGATGCCGGTGAATAGGTGCAGCCATGGAGAAGTCGATAGGCGCCATAACCTGATTGCCCATCTCTACAACAGAAACCGCAACGCCCGCATGATGCAGGTTTTCCGCCATCTCAAGTCCGATGAAGCCTGCGCCTACTACAACTGTGCGTTTTACTTGCTTGTCTGTGATATAAGCCTTAATCCGGTCGGTATCTTCTACATTGCGAAGCGTAAAGATACCTTCCGAGTCAATGCCTTCCAAAGGCGGTTTCACCGGATTGGCTCCCGGAGAAAGCAGAAGTTTGTCATAGGTTTCTTCATATTCCTTTCCATCTGCTTTACGGATAGTCAATGTTTTCTTTTCCGAATCGATTGCGATTACTTCGTTCTCTACCCGCACATCGATACGGAAACGTTTACCGAATGATGCGGGAGTCTGAACCAATAATTTTTCGCGCTCGGCGATAACGCCGCCTATATAATAAGGTAATCCGCAATTGGCATAGGAAATGTATTTGCCTTTCTCCAATAAAATGATTTCAGCTTGCTCATCTATTCTTCTTAACCGGGCAGCAGCCGTGGCTCCACCTGCAACGCCACCGATAATTACATATTTCATATTTCTTTCTTTTTAGTTTGATACTGCAAAGGAAGTAATAATTTCCAATATAAAATAGTTTCCTTAGGAAAATAATATTAATATACTATTTAATAATATATTATACCTGTATAACAAGAAGAATAAGCTACTATTAAAAACATGCAGTTTAATCATTGCAAGTTATAAAATATAACGAAAAACATAAAAAAAGAGATGCATCCTTTCGGACGCATCTCCATTATAACCATATCATATTCAAAGTCCTTTCTATTCCTACTACATACTACCAGCCCATATTTTCGAGTCCCGCAGCTTTATACCAAGCCATGGAACGGTAAGCCTCAGCAGCTTTGGAATCAACCGAAAGGGGGATATAATGCGTAATGCCGTTTGTTCCTTTCATTGAAAACATTCTTTTGAACATGGAGTAATTTTTATCTGTAGTATTCCAATAGACAATAGAAGCATCAAACACATTCTTCCAAGCAACATAAGCATCGGCATCCAGCCGCATTTCCATCATCTGCGAGAAATCATAGTAACCGACATGTCCTTCTTCCATATCCCGCTTATCATAATCAAACACCGTATTAAAAGAAGGCATGCTTTCGTTGTCCGCGCGCTCCAAGAGTTGCCCTGTCACATCCGCCAAATCATCCAACGCATCTGTCCTTACAGCGCAAATGGAAGTTCCGCCTGTCCAGTTTGCATTCGAGATACCCTCTCCTGCTTTATAATTATCCTTATAATGATTAAAGTAGGCTTCTGCCATTTGTGCAGCCGCGCCCGGTTTAAACATATAAGGAACAACCTTGTCATAAGGAGCGCCCGGACCCGGATTCTCCGTAGGCGAACCGATATAATAATCGGTATAATTACGCACCTCATAAGCCACTTCTACAGACATCATAAAGCATGCGTCAAACATTATAAAGTCAAAGTGAGGCATCCCATCATCCAATACATCAACAAAGTCAGATATATTCATACGGTTATCCTGCCCCTCTCCTGTATCCTGCCCTATCCAGCGTGTAGAAGCCGAAGGTACCGGATAAGGAATCCAGCCGTCTGCGTGCGACCAGTAAACCAAACCGTAACTGTCTGCCGGATATTCATAGAAAGCACGATGCATTACCTCCTTCATCACAGAGGCCTTCGTGGATACCTGCTCTGCATATTCCTTGATTATCTCCTTCTCCAAACGACCTTTCTTGTTTCTAGAGATCCGGAACAAAACCGGTGCTACCTTGTCATCCTGATATACCAGCAAGTTACTAGATGACAAATCAACGGATTCCATGCCTGCAATCATCTCTTCCACATCTTCCTTCGCAAATGACGACAAGTTATTATCCGCTACAATGTAAACAAGCACGGTTCTACTTCCTACCTCAGGTGGCACCGGATCATCATCTTGATTACAAGCCGTAAACAAAAGGAAAAAAGATATGCACAGCAATGTATAAAGCTTCATTCTCATAGGTATCGTATAATTGTTGCAACGCACCGATTACTCTTCCGGCTTCTTAAAACTGAACTTATCCGACGTAATAGCCTGCAACACCATTGTGCTCTTCTTATACTTCGCCTTTACCTTGACAGCTTCCTTTTCCAGTTTCTTTTTATTCTCACTGAAATAGATCATACACGTATAATCGGGTTTCTTCAAATCGTATTCCAGATAGTTTTTCAATTGATAGCTGTACAAGTCACGCTTGGGCAAAAAGCCGTTCTTGTCCAGTGCCGTACTGTCCAATACTTGGATTTCCGTACAATACACTACCGAATCATTGAAAGACGCCGCTACGCCAAAAGCATAAACAGGCTTATGGCTTTTCATTGTAAACGCTGTACACAAAGTAAATACGAGCATCACTGCAAATACTATTTTTATGTGCTTCATAACTTCTTTTTGATTGTTTAATGGGGCAAAGATAATAAAAAAACCGGCCATCCACTCTGGACAGACCGGTTTTCTTAATTTCTTTTATTTGTCAGAAACCGATATTCTTATTTATCCCAAATAAGATTTGAGCAATTTACTACGATTACTTTGTCTTAA
>ENA-OYXQ01000697-OYXQ01000697.1-human-gut-metagenome-genome-assembly--contig:-NODE-697-length-13669-cov-6.179741_pt1 | contig 13669 bp, 9 predicted proteins | sample MGYA00243974_ERZ653430 | MGnify/ENA primary metagenome ERZ653430 (study PRJEB26926, sample SAMN06164997) | human gut metagenome | biome: ENVO:00009003; feature: ENVO:2100002; material: ENVO:00002003...
GGCTCGGAGATGTGTATAAGAGACAGGTGCTGGCGGGAGTGGACGCGCTTACGGGAAACGAAGCCGAAAAAACGGCGATGGCGATAAAGGATTATTTAAACACCTATTTTGTGGTTGTAGATAATGAAAATGGCTTTTTTTTCGTTATAAATAATGTTGGATTGCGCCGAGATAAATTTATCCAAACGCAAGAGCAGAAAGTCACGGTTCAGGACGCTGTGAACGGCTATAACGCGCAAATCGGCGAAACAAATAGAAGCATTGCCGCTATACTTGATGCGTATCAGGTAAAATATGGAAACGGTACAAGAACGTTTGAAAACTTGATGGGTATGTACACGGCGGCACTAAAGCGGCCGGCGGTGCAGATCAATGAAGGCAGCAATGGCCCGGATACCGGTAAGGTGCAAGGTGTACACCTGTTGAAGTGCAGCGGCGGTACAGATGAGTATCCGTACAACAATCAGGAATATGTGAGCGCGAATGACGTTACGGCTGCTGTGAGCTATTTTAATGAGTATTTTTCCTATGTGACATGGGAAACAGGTGACAGAATAGAATACAACACCGTGACCTTCAAGGACGGCATTTACGATAAGGATACCAACAAGATCACAGATCAAGAAAAGGCCAAAGCGGCAATTTCAGCGTACAATCAGCTTTCACCGGCGGTACAGGTGCTGCTGAATGAATTGGAAATTCGCGTAGCCACCGGCCCCAACGGAACAGAACAGTTCCGCTTTTGGCGATTGATCCAGCGGTTTGACAAACAGCTGAATGGCAGCCAGGGTGGCGGCAATAATCCCGGTCAGGGGCCCACGACGGGGAATATCACTGATGTAAAATCGCTCCCGGATGCAGCGAGCGTTGCGGGGACGCAAGCGCGCGATTTCTTGGGCGGGGGCAACGACAGCACAACGGGCGTAGTGAAATATACCTATACGCCGGGCGGCAACGACAAGGCTCCTGTTGGCGATATTTCTATCAATGGCACGGATATTGGCAATGATGGCATGTTTACGGATACCGCGAAGGCGCGTGCGGCGATCAATGCTTACTACAATTTGCAGCCGGCGGCGCGTGACATATTGGATATGCTGTTTTTGCGTGAGGAAACGCCGTGGGGAGCTCAGCTATGGAAGTTTTCCCGCAGAATGGCAAATTTTGAGTCAATGGTGCAGATCGCCGAGTCCAAGGGGGATGACAGCGTCAAGACCGATCCACTGAGCAAAGAAAACGGTGCGGCGGAGATGCTGCGGAGCACTGGCGGCTTTACCGCACCGGATCTGGGGCGGAACTTTACGATCACGTTCCCCAGACAGCTGGAGCGCGGTACGGATTATAACTACAATTACCAAGTCGTGGACGGCGTAGGCGTGTTGACCGTGGAGATGTACGCCGGTAATAAGCAACACTGGATCGAAGCTGGTCTTGCCAATCCGGAAGGTATCAAGTATACGGTTACGTTCCGCAACCCCACAAAGGAGATCTACCACGGCGCGGCGGCAGGCAACGGCAACAGCGGCGTTTGGGATGCCTGGGCCAACGGCACGATAACGCTGAACAAGTACACCGACGAGATGGAGAAGTTCAGTTTCGGTCTGGCGGCAGTGAATACGCGGGACGGCTTTATGACCGTCAATGCCATCGAAAACTACGGCGAGATGATGGTGCTGTCCGTGTGGAACAGCAACGAGAACATGAACGAGGGAAGCCCGGTCAAAAATCTGGTGCTGGTGCGTATCCGCGTTGTGGATCAGTTCAGCTATGAGGCGGAAGCCGGCATGGTGCCCGTTGTAAATGTGAAGGACAAGGAGCGTGTGAAAGTAACAGGTGTAAATGCTGAGATCTGGAACGTGACACGCGAGGCAGAACGGCTGATGGTACGGCCCAAGGATGGCACGCTGGCAAGCAAATTTGAGAATGGGCAGATTTCCCCCATTGGCATGCTGACCATCCAGGCACCGGAGGGCTATACCGAACTGGATTCCGTGATCATGAACGGGGACCCAATGCAGGAGACATCGTTTGCAGGTGGTGCCTGGACTTGCCCGCAGTTTTTCCCGCTCCAAGATAATGGCAACGCAGCTATGGTTTCCACAAAAACGTTTGTGCTGAATTGGAAAAGCGGCTCCGGTCAAAATGCGAAGTATTTCCCGGAAACCTTTACACTGTACTTCGGTGAAAGCAGCTCCGCGGTGAAGGTTGCGCTGAACAAGGCGTATAAAGACAACGGTGGGACCGGGAGTATAGCCGTTTCGCTGCAGCCGAAAACCAACATGGAAAAGGATATTGGCGCGGTGGGAGACAACGGCATCAACGTGATATATGACGAAATCACGGGAGGCTTCCATACCACCTTTGACAGCAAGAAGGGAATGCCCACACTTGCACTGCTGGAAAAGGGCATGGTGATAGAGCCCAGCGCAGAGATAAAGGAAAATGGCACTGTGATAGGATTCCATGCACACCCCTTTGAGACGAACAACGATCCGCAGAATATGGGCAGCAGCTGGTTTGACAGTGTGATGAAGGGCTTCATTGAGGAGCACAAGGACACCAACCACACGCGGACCTATGACTATTCCAGCAACACAGTGGCCCGTACTATTCCCTTTGTGGCCACCAACAAACTGGTACGCGACGGCGTGACGGTGTATTTTTCCTTCACGCAGGCGTACCGCGGCATGGTCATCGAGTGGGTGGACGCGCAGGACAAGGTTCTGGGCTACACATTCGCCTATGGCCGGAACGACCCGTTTGTGGCGACGACGCGGACCGAGGTGAAACCCGGCGGAGAGGACGGCAGGCCTACGGGTGAGCCGGGAGATTACAACGAGCCCTTCGCGGTAGGTCCCGGCGGCGGTATGTTCTGGTGCGAGCGCTATCCCCAGGAGGGCGGCAACGGCCAGAAGTGGTACTTCCGCCTGCGTGTGAGTGGACATAGCGAGTGGAGCGGTGAATATACGGTCTATCTGCCGTACAGCTATCTGGAGATCACTGACGCGGAGGCGCAGCGGCTGATCAACAGCGGGCGCAAGGCGCGGATCGACCACTATGTGAACGGCGTCGGTATGGCACCGGAGACCCTTGAGGGCACCTACACAGAGTGGGGCATCTGCTTCAAGACCAGCAGCTTCTCGCCGTTTGTGATCAGCACGGCGGCGCAGAGCAGCTCCGGCGGAGGGTACTACTACTACGGCGGCGCGTCCACGCCCGGAATTTCCGCGGTGAAGACGGCTGATGCCGCCAAGAGCGCCACGGATTACACCTCCGGCATCTACGGGCTGACGTTCCGCAGCACGGCGGCATTCAGCGGCTTTAAGGGCGTGCAGGTGGACGGCAGGACCATCGCCGCGGCCAACTACGTCGCCGAGGACAACGGCGGCATCGAGGTCTATCTGAAGGCGGTGTATCTGCGGACGCTGAAGGACGGCAGGCACACGGTGACCATTCTGTCCGACGCGGGCAACGTGACGATGAACTTCACCATCGGCGGGGTGGACAGCCCCACCACGTTCGACGCGGGCATCGGGGCCTACGTGGGCATGGCACTGGCATCCGTGGGCGGCATGGCCTGGATGCGGAGAAGGAAGCGCTGACCGGCCTATACGGCGGCGCACAGCCAGTACCCCGGCTTCGCCGGACCGATCGTGCGGCATACGACCAGTACCCCCGGCGAAGCCGGGGGTACTTTTTTTGAAATCAGCTATTGCAAAAACGCGAAAATGTGGTATCATACGTGCGAGCGCCGCACTCTGCTGGACGGAGGCGGCAGCAGGAGGTAAAACTATGAATAATGAAACGAAGCGCGGGACCTATTCCGTGCAGGACATGGTGCGCATTTCCGTGCTGGTGGCCATTATGCTGCTGCTGGAGGTCACGGGTCTGGGCATGATCAAGATGCCGGGGCTGGAGATCACCCTGCTGATGGTGCCGGTCATCGTGGGCGCCATTGTCATGGGGCCGGCCAGCGGCGCCATTCTGGGCGGCGTGTTCGGCTGCATCAGCTTCTGGGAATGCTTCGGCAGGAGCCAGTTCGGCGCGGTGCTGCTGGGCATCAACCCCATCTACACGTTCCTGGTGTGCGTGCCCACCCGTATTCTGGCGGGTTGGCTGTGCGGCGTGGCCTTCAAGGGCCTGAACAAGCTGGACAAGACGAACCTGTGGTCCTTCGGCGCGGCGGGCCTGATCGGCGCGCTGTGCAACACGGTGCTGTTTATGACCACGCTGTGCCTGTGCTTCTACAACACGGAGTACATTCAGGGCTTTGTGGCCGCCCTCGGCAGTGCCAACGCATTCCTGTTCGTCATCGCCTTCGTGGGCGTGAACGGCCTGGTAGAGGGCGTGGTGAGTCTGATCACCGGCGCGGCTATTGCCAAGGCGGTCGTGTACAGCCGGGGCAAGCTGGCTGCCCGCAAGACCAACGCATAAGACGGGAGGCGCACGTATGCTGCTGGCTTTGGACGTGGGAAATACCCATGTGGTCGTGGGATTGATGGAGGGGCGCGAGGTGCGCCGCAGCTTCCGCATCGCCACGCGGCGGGACAACGCCGTGGGCGATTACGCCGTGGCACTGAGCCAGCTGTTGGAGTTGGCGGAGGTGGACAGGCGGGAGGTGGAGCAGGTCATCATCTCCTCGGTGGTACCGCCGGTGACCCGGGCCCTGCAGGGCGCGGCACGGCTGCTGACCGGAAAGGAGCCGCTGGTGGTGGGCGGGAATGTCCGCTGCCGCGTACCGGTGCGTATCAAGCGGCCGGAGACGCTGGGCGCGGACCTGCTGACCGCCGCCGTGGGCGCGCTGGATCTGTATCAGCCGCCGCTGCTGCTGGTCGACATGGGCACTGCCACCACGGTGACGGTGCTGGATGAGCAGGGAGCGTTCCGGGGCGGAGCCATCCTGCCGGGGGCAAACCTGGCGCTGTCGTCCCTGGCGGGCGGCACGGCGCTGCTGCCGGACATCCCGCTGGCGGTGCCGGATAGAGCCATCGGCGACGACACGCTGACGTGTATGCAGAGCGGCTGCGTGCTGGGCTCGGCGCTGCTGCTGGACGGACTGATCGACCGGATGGAGGCCGAGCTTGGCCGAAAGGCCACAGTGGTGGCCACCGGCGGCATCGCGCCGGTGATCGCGCCGGCCTGCCGGCATGAGATGCACATGGCCGCGGACCTGATCCTGCGGGGTCTGGCCGTGCTGTATGAGCAGAATAAGTGAAGGAAAGAACGCCTCCGGCACTGCCGGAGGCGTTCTTGTCGTATTTCAGCGGTCACTTCAGCAGGTTGAAGGTCATGATGGCGGCGCCGAGGACCACAAGGACGACGCCGGTGGCGCGGTTCAGCGTTTTAGGTTCGGCCTTGTTGGCAAATACCGCGGCGACCCGCGCCCAGATCAGCGTGAAGACCACGCACAGCGCCAGTACCGTCCAGTCCGGCGCGCCGCCGATGGTGAAATGGGAAATGGCGCCGGTCAGCGCCGTAAAGGTCATGATGAACACGCTGGTGCCCACGGCTGTCTTCAGCTCGTAGCCCAGCACCGTGGTCAGGATCAGCAGCATCATCATGCCGCCGCCTGCACCCACAAAGCCACAGATGAAGCCAATGACGATGCCGCAGACCACGGACTGGACGGCACGCTTTTTGGCGGAGACACCCAGCATGGCCTCCTTGGTGGTCATAACGGGACGGACGATGAACTTGACGCCCAGCAGGAACGTCATGATCACGGAGAAGCTTCCCATGGTGCGGGAGGGCACCAGGCTGGCGATGTAGCTGCCTGCCACGGTGAACAGAAGCACGGTGACCATCATAATGATGCCGTTCCGGATGTCCAGGTTCTTGTTTTTGCGGTAGGTGTAGGCGGAGACGGCGCTGGCCAGCACGTCGGAGGCCAGAGCGATGCCTACCGCCATGTAGGGGTCCATGCCCAGAAATGTGATGAGCATGGGACTGATGACCGCCGCGGCGCTCATGCCCGCAAAGCCGGTGCCCAGTCCTGCGCCCATACCGGCGAAGAAGGTGACGGCCAGTGTCGTGATGAACTTCATGCGGTATTCCTCCGATGGACGCCCCCGGCGACGCCGGGGGCGTTTCGCTTATTTTTTGTTCAGGATCTCCATGAACTCCTCGCCGGTGATGGTCTCCTTCTCGTACAGGAAGGCGGCCAGCTCGTCCAGCTTGGCGCGGTTGTCGGTGAGGAGCTTCAGCGCCTTCTCGTGCTGCTGCTTCACCAGTGCCACCACCTGTTGGTCGATCTTCGCCTGGGTCTCGGCGGAGCAGGCCAGAGACGTGTCGCCGCCCAGATATTGGTTCTGCACCGTCTCCATGGCCACCATGTCGAAGTCCCTGCTCATGCCGTAGCGGGTGATCATGGCGCGGGCCAGCTTGGTGGCCTGCTCGATGTCATTGCTGGCACCGGTGGTGATGGTGCCGAACACCGTCTCCTCGGCGGCGCGGCCGCCGGTGAGGGTGGCGATCTTGTTCTCCATTTCCTCCTGAGACATCAGGTAGTGGTTGCCCTCCTCCACCTGCATGGTATAGCCCAGAGCACCGGAGGTGCGGGGCACGATGGTGATCTTCTGCACCGGGGCGGAATTGGTCTGCTTGGCCGCCACCAGCGCGTGGCCGATCTCGTGGTAGGCCACGATATGCTTCTCGTGATCGGTCATAATGGCGTTCTTCTTCTGGTAGCCGGCAATGACTATCTCGATGCTCTCCTCCAGGTCGGCCTGGGTGGCAAAGCGGCGTCCGTCACGGACGGCGCGGAGGGCGGCCTCGTTGACGATGTTGGCCAGCTCGGCACCGGAGGCACCGGAGGCCATACGGGCGATCTTGTTGAAGTCCACGTCCTCGGCGATCTTGATCTTTTTGGCGTGTACCTTCAGAATGGCCTCGCGCCCCAGCAGGTCGGGCAGCTCCACGGGTACACGGCGGTCGAAACGACCGGGTCGGGTCAGGGCCGGATCAAGGGATTCGGGACGGTTGGTGGCGGCCAGAATGATGACGCCGGTGTTGCCCTCGAAGCCGTCCATCTCGGTGAGCAGCTGGTTCAGCGTCTGCTCGCGCTCGTCGTTGCCGCCGTACTGGCCGCCGCTGCGCTTCTGGCCGATGGCGTCGATCTCATCAATGAACACGATGCAGGGGGCTTTCTCCTTGGCCTGCTTAAACAGGTCGCGGACCTTGCTGGCACCCATACCTACGAACATCTCTACGAATTCGGAGCCGGACATGGAGAAGAAGGGCACGTTGGCCTCGCCGGCCACAGCCTTGGCCAGCATGGTCTTGCCGGTACCCGGAGGGCCGACCAGCAGCACGCCCTTGGGCATGGACGCGCCGATCTCCTGATACTTGGTGGGATCGTGTAGGTAATTGACGATCTCCGTCAGGTTCTCCTTGGCCTCGTCCTCACCGGCCACATCGGCAAACTTGATGCCCTCGGCGGACTTGACGTAGACCTTGGCGTCGGACTTGCCCATATTGAACATCAGGGAGTCGCTGCCGCCCATTTTCTTCATCAGACTGCGGGAGATGATCTGACCGATGGCGATAAAGATCACCAGCGGCAGGACCCAGCCCAGGATATCCGTCAGCAGGGACGTCTGCTCGATCTCCTCGCCGGTGGTGGAGATTCCGGCGTCCAGCAGGCGCTGCACCAGGTCGTCATCGGGGACGATGGCGGTCTTGTAGATGGTTTTGCCGTCGGTGGAGGTAAAGAGGATGCGGTTGCTCTGCTGCTGGATCTCCACCTGGCCGATCTCATTCTTCTCTGTCATGGAGACGAAGGTGTTGTAGTCCACCTCCTTGATCTGGTGCTCCGCCAGCCAGGGCATGGCCAGCAGGTTAAACAGCAGCACCAGCAGTACCACGATCATGTAGTAGTAGATCAGAGGTTTCTTGGGGGATTTGACCTCGTTCATGGTAAGGCCTCCTTGTTCTGCATAGCTTTTTTTCTTTGATGAATTACCCTACCACATTTTGCCCGAAGTGTCTATAAGCAAATCCACAAAAACTGCGGGAAAACCCCGTTCCGGAGGCCGGAACGGGGCGGAATTTACGTTTCTGACACAATTACAGGGCGGTGAACAGGCGGTTCCCGGTGCGGTGGAGCCAGCGCAGCAGCACCAGCGTCAGCACGACGGTCAGCACTGTCCAGGCCAGCAGATACCATGCTGCGCCCATGTCGATACCGAACAGGTAGTACAGCACGCCGACAAGGGCGGCGTACAACCAGCCGCCCAGCATGGCAAGCAGCACCGTCAGGCGCTGCTTGATGACGGTGATCTCATTGGTCCAGACCAGGTTGGGGCGCTTCAGGTCCATGGTCAGGCCGAAGGCTGCCGACAGCCACACAAAGGCCTGAGGCAGCGCTATCAGCAGGAGGGCCAGCGGCAGGGCGGGGCGGACGGCCAATAGTATCAGTACAGAGGTGACTGCCATGGGGATACCCGTTACCAGCACCTGTACCAGCAGCTTTGCACGCAGTACCTGCCACGGTGTCACCGGCAGGGACTGTGCCAGCCACAGGTTCTTCCCCTCCAGGGAGATGGAGGAGGAGGCCATGTCGTTCATGGAGCCTACCAGGCACAGGGCAGCGCACAGCATCGTCGCCAGAAGACCGGAGGCCTCGCCACCGGCCATTTCGTATATAACAGGCAGCAGGTCGCTGCTCTTTACCAGCAGCAGCACGCCCAGAATGGGCAGCATGACCGTGCCCAGACCGCAGTTGAGCATATAGTTGGGACTGGCGGTGAAGCGGCCCAGCTCCTTACGCAGCAAGGCGGCGGGCACACCGGCGGCCTTGACGGCCGTCTCCTTATAAACGGCCTTGGCGCCGCCGTTGTTGGCGGTGGCAATGGACAGGAATGTGCGGCTGAGCAGCAGGTACGTGAGCGCGCACAGCGCCGCCATTACGGCCAGCACCAGCACGACAGCCAGATAGTCGCCGGCGCCCATACGGCCCATGAGATATAGGGGATAGGCGCTGCCGCGGATGGCTGCACCCACCTCATTCAGGTGCAGCATGAGCTGCTCGATCAGTTCGTTGGCACGGAAGCACACCATGTAGTACAGGGCAAAGAACGCCAGCGCGATCAGGGTGGTAAGGAGGTTCTTGCGCTTGAGCTTGCTGTGGATCTTGGCTACCACCCAGCCCAGCAGACAGGAGAGCACCAGCACCAGCAGGGAGACGGCCAGAATCAGCGCGATGCCGCCAAGCACAGTGGCGGCGGTCAGCACACCGACGGCCCAGTAGACGATGACGCAGGGCAGCAGGATCACGCCGGAGAACATCAGACCCATCAGGTATACACCCAGCAGCCGGGAGGCCAGAATGGCACGCACGGGGATAGGCAGCGACAGCAGCAGGTCGTTGTCCTTGGCCTGGTACAGGCCGGAGAACGTGTTGAACACGCTGCCAAACACGCCCATCAGCACACCGACCAGGGCAAAGAGGGTGAAGTACAGCCAATCCAGACGGGCTCGTGCAGGGGAGCGCACAGACCTATGGAGAACAGCGTGAACATACCGCCGATAACGCCCACCATCAGCAGCACATACAGCACGATCAAACTGACGGTGCTTGCCTTGGACCGGGGTTTGTTCTTTTTCGCGTCGTAGAAGTAGCTGCGGAAGATCTCGGACAGCTGTTTTTTCAGCAATAATTTGACCATCACTCCGCCTCCAGCTCCAGGAAGACCTCCTCCAGGGAGTCGTCGCCCTTGACCTCCTCCATGGTGCCGGAACGGATGAGCCGGCCGCCCTTGATGATAGCCACCTTGTCGCAGAGCTTTTCCGCTACCTCCAGCACATGGGTGGAGAAGAAGATGGCGCCGCCGTTGTCGCAGATCTCACGCATCATACCCTTGAGCAGGTGGGCGGCTTTGGGGTCCAGGCCTACGAAGGGCTCATCCATGATGATGACCTTCGGGTCGTGGAGCCACGCGGCAATGATGGACAGCTTCTGCTTCATGCCGTGAGAATAGGCGGCAATGGGTTGGGCCAGGTCGCCCGTCAGCTCAAAGGCATCCGCGTAGGTGCGGATACGAGCCTGCCGGGTCTGGGCGTCCACGCCGAATACGTCGGCGATGAAGTTCAGATATTTGATGCCGGTCATGTAGTCGTACAGATCCGGGTTATCGGGGATGTAGGCCATCTCCCGCTTGCAGCCCAGAGGATCGGCCTTGATGGATCGGCCATCGATGGTGATCTCGCCCTGGTCAAATTGCAGGATACCCACCACGGATTTCAGCGTGGTGGTCTTGCCGGCGCCGTTATGGCCGATGAAGCCGTAGATCTCGCCGGGGGCGATGTGCAGCGACAGATCATCCACGGCTTTCTTCTCGCCGTAGGTCTTAGTCAGGTGTTGAATGTCCAGCATGGGGTCTGTTCCTCCTATTCCTCTCCTAAACTTCTATTATTGTGCGGCATCATCAGCCGCGGCTGCGGCTGATGATGCGGACGATGCCCATAACGGCGGCGTACAGCACGCCGGCCACGGCCCAGATGATCCAGCTGTACCGGGGCTGGCCGTTGCCGTGGGGACCGTAGGTGTACAGCAAGAACACCGCCGTGGCGGTGAGCCAGTAGATCATGGTGACGGTGCCCATCAGCTTGTGGTGCTTTTTCTGGGGACGGGTGTAGTCGCCCTCCTCCAGCAGCTGCTCCATGGCGCCCTGATACACGCCGGCTGTGACCAAGGCCAGACAGCCGATGGCCACCAGCACCAGCAACGCGCAGACAGCGGCGATATAGAGCAGGTCGCTGCCGTTTATGCACATGGCGGCGAACAGCGGTACGGCGGCCAGCACACACAGCACCACGCCCACGGTGACGAGCCGGGTGTGGGTGTCCTTGTATTCCCGCTGCCGCTGGCGGACCATGCCCTCCACGCCGTACTCCGTCTCGAAGGGCTCTTCCTCTAAAAAGCGGTAGTCGCGCACGTCCGCGTCGGCGCGCAGGAAAATGCTCACCGCGACAGCCAGCAGCACCAGCATCACGCACAATCCGATGCCCGCCGCCGCGTTTCCGCTGATAGGGAAGCGCTGCACCTCGCTCATGCCGGCCAGCAGGATCAGCGTGACCGGGGAGATGATGCACAGGGCGGTGGCTATGGCGATCTTCGGCGCGGCGGCCTTACGCAGGGCCAGGTAGGCGGAGGCCTGCTTCATGGTGACGCGGCGCAGGGGCGTGTCATCCTCCTGGGCCGCGGCACAGGGCGTTTCCTCCTCCAGTTCGTCCTTCAGCAGGAAGTCGGTGGAGACACCGAACAGGCGGCTCATCATCACGACCTTATCCATATCGGGAACGGACTGTGCGCCCTCCCATTTGGATACGGACTGGCGGGTGACGCCCAGCTTCTCGGCCAGGTCCTCCTGGCTCCAGCCTGCCTTTTTCCGCAGGGACACGATCTTGTCAGCTAAAATCATAGGTATGCGCTCCTTCCGTATGACGGCGGGTGCCGCCGTTTGGTTTTGATGGCGCTATCATACGGGTTTTGCCGGTTGCGGTCTATAAACCGGGGCTGGAAATGTGTCAACCGGCGGTTGCGTTTCGGATTTTTGGGCAGTTTTCCTCTTTTGCTACAGGCTTATTGTACGCGAAAACGTTTTCACTGTCAACTTACAGGACGGTAAGATTTTATTAAGATATGTGCAAAAAAAAGAGCCGCCCGGCGGGCGGCCCGTCTGTATTTTGTTATTCCTCCGTGAAATGCACGTGGTTGAAGATGTGGTCCTGACAGAAGCAGTGGTACCCGACGCACTTGCTGCAGTAACGGAATTGCAGATCAGGGTAGTCGGTATCCGTGCGGCCGCAGACGGCGCACTTGTGGCGATAGCCCTGCTGCTGGGCCTGCTTGGCCTGCTGCTGTTGGGCCTGACGGAACTGGACGGTCTTGCGGGAGTTCTGGTATTTGGCGCGCTCCTTCAGGTAGTGGACCTCCGGCCAGATGAACACGGCGAAGTTCAGCAGGGCCACGATGGGCAGCACTACACCGGCCCAGTTGTGGGCGCCGATGGCCTTGATGATGTCGAAAGCGAACAGTGCGCCGTCCAGATACGCCAGCCACTTCATCTTCACGGGGAGGATGAAGAACAGCAGCACCGTGGTGTCCGGGAACAGGAAGGCGAAGGCGAAGAACATGGACAGGTTCACATAGCCGGTGCCCGCTGCGGTCAGGTAGGGGTTGCCGGTGATGAGACTGGCCAGCACCACGCCCAGCACCGTCAGCAGCGTGCCGCTGATGTAGTACAGGTTGAACTTGGCCGTGCCCCACTGGCGCTCCAGCGTGGAGCCGATCCAGTAATAGAAGTAGAGACTGATCAGCAGGGCAAAGGGACTGGAGTAGGCGGGCACGAACACAAAGGTCACCAGCCGCCACACCTCACCGTGGAGCAGGGCATTGAGATTGAAGGTCAGAAAGCTCAGGGCGTTGGCGTCGTTGGCCTGGGTCAGCAGCATGAGCACATAGACCGCCACATTGCCGATGACGATGACGCGCATGAGGTTGGGAATGCCGAACCGGGGATGGGCGGCGCAGAAGCGCTGCACCCCGTCATAGAGTTTTTTCAAGGGGAGTGTCCTCCTGTGTACAAATTGTGTTCAGTATAACCTATAACGACGGAAAAGTCATGTCATTTTTTTGAACAATGGCAAAGTTTCCGTACAGTTGAATTATTTGCAAAAATCATGGAAATGCTATTGACAATGCTAAAAAAACTGTTACAATATGCTGTACAAGTAAATACCTTATCAAGAGTGGCGAAGGGACCGGCCCGATGAAGCCACGGCAACCTGTTTTTTCAAGGTGCCAAATCCGGCGAACGAATCGAAAGATGAGGATGAGCAAAGAAGCACAGCGCTCTGTCGGTTCGGCAGAGCGCTTTTTTCAATGACCATCCGCGAGATGAAAGGAGAAAAAATCATGGCAAGACATCTGTTTACCTCTGAGTCCGTTACCGAAGGACATCCCGACAAGGTCTGCGACCAGATCAGCGACGCGGTGCTGGACGCGATCTTCGAGAAGGACCCCAATGGCCGCGTGGCCTGCGAGACCTGCGCCTCTACCGGTCTGATCCACATCATGGGTGAGATCACCACCAGCTGCTATGTGGATATCCCCAAGATCGCCCGCCAGGTGGTGCTGGACATCGGGTACAACTCCTCCGAGTGCGGCTTTGACGGCAACACCTGCGCCGTCATCACCAACATCGATGAGCAGTCCGGCGATATCGCTTTGGGCGTGGACAAGAGCTATGAGGCCAAGGCCTCCGGCAAGAGCGAGCTGGACAACGGCGCCGGCGACCAGGGCATGATGTTCGGCTACGCCTGCAACGAGACGCCGGAGCTGATGCCTCTGGCTATCTCCATCGCCCACAAGATGGCCAAGCGCTTGACCGACGTGCGGAAGCAGGGCCTGGTGGACTATCTGCGTCCCGATGGCAAGACCCAGATCACCGTGGAGTACGACGAGAACGGCAAGCCCGTCCGCGTGGATACCGTGGTGCTGTCCACCCAGCACAGCCCTGACGTGACGCTGGAGCAGATCCGCAAGGATATGATCGAGCTGGTCATCAAGCCCACCGTGCCCGCCGGGCTGCTGGACGGCGAGACGAAGATCTATGTGAACCCCACCGGCCGCTTTGTCAGCGGCGGCCCCGCCGCCGATACCGGCCTG
>ENA-OYXQ01000741-OYXQ01000741.1-human-gut-metagenome-genome-assembly--contig:-NODE-741-length-13014-cov-4.507447_pt1 | contig 13014 bp, 9 predicted proteins | sample MGYA00243974_ERZ653430 | MGnify/ENA primary metagenome ERZ653430 (study PRJEB26926, sample SAMN06164997) | human gut metagenome | biome: ENVO:00009003; feature: ENVO:2100002; material: ENVO:00002003...
GTTGTAGCGCGTGCCGTCATAGCTGAGCGTCATGCGGAAATTCGGCATGGTGCACCTCCTTTGGATGAAAGATGAAAACACGGCCCCGCAGGTTGCTTGCGGGGCCGCGCGTGTATGTTGTGCGGAAATTACGCCTTCGGCGCTTTCTTGCCGGCCTTGCCGAAGTGCAGCTCCTTGAGGCCCTCGACCTCGTCGCACACGGGCTTGAAGCTGCAGCTCGCGCAGTCGAGATCCTCGGGCATGCCCTCGAGGATGGTGTTCATGGTCTTGGTCACGTCGTCGATCTTCTTGGCCGTGTCGTGCAGGGTCTTGAAGTCGACGTTCTTCGTGATGAAGATCACGCGCACATTCGTGATGTTCGGGTTTTTCTTATACTGCCGGATAAAGTCGCAGCCGACCTTGTAAAACGAGATGCCCTTCTTGATGGCCTTCTTGCTCACGCGGATCTGCTCGCGGCTGCTCTCGGGCGAGACGCGCATCATGTATCCGTCCGGGAAGACATGGTACTTCACGAACTCGATGTTGCGGATGGCGGTGTAAGTCGCGTCTTTGTTCTCGACGTCGATGTCCTTGACGCCGAGTATCACGAGGCGGGCAAATGGCACGTCGCCCTTGATTTCCTTCATATCCGGGCCGTAGAGCAGCACCTCGTCCGCCGGGACGAGACTGCTGTCGGACGTGACGCAGGTGAAGTTCACGGCGTCGTTCGCGCCGCCGCCGAGCTCATACGCAGCGTCGCGCAGGAGCACGAGCTCGCTCTCGCCGTTATCTTTCCACGCATCGCGCTCTTTATAGGCCCACTTCTGCGTCGGCGCGCCGAGCAGGTCGGTCGTTTCGCGAATAAAGCTGTCGTACAGTTCCATATCCTTCATGTTGTTCCCTCCTCAAAAAATGCCCAGGTTGTGCAGCGCCTGGTGGACGCCGACCATGATGTTGGAGTCCTCCGGCAGCTCGAACACGCTCTTGCCATGGATGTCGTTGGCAGCGTGGATCGGATCGGTGGGGATGTAGGCGAGCACGTCCACCCCGTCGAGCTTGACGAGATCGTTCATGCTCGGGTCGACCACGCGGTTGACGATCATGCCGATGCGCTCGTAGGTGATGAGGTCATCGGCCGCCTCCTTGATCTCGCGGCAGACGTTCACGCCCTTGGCGCTCTGGTCGGTGACGAGGACCAGGTGCGAGACCTGCTCCATGACGCGGCGGCTGATCTGCTCGATGCCGGCCTCGCCGTCGATGACCACATAATCGAAATCATTGGCGAGCATGCTGATGACTTCCTTGAGGTAGGAGTTGACCGAGCAGTAGCACCCGGCTGCCTCCGGACGGCCGATGGCCAGGAAGGCGAAGCCGTCGCACTCGACCATGGTGTCAAAGATGCGGAAGCGCGCCTCGTTGAGCACCTCGATGGCCTGGCGGTACTCGCCGCGCTCCGAGGTCTCGATCACTTCGTTGCGGATGTCGTCGATCGTGTGCTCGACGTGCACACCCAGTGCCGTGGACAGGCCGACGGCCGGGTCTGCGTCGATGGCGAGGATGCGCTTGCCGGGGAAGGCCTCCACCAGCTCGCGCACGATCGCCGAGCACAGAGAGGTCTTGCCGACGCCGCCCTTGCCGGCGACTGCGATGATCTTGGCTTTCGTTTTGTTTTCTTCCATAGTGCGTTCCCTCCTGACGGCTGAAAAGATTTGCGGAAGCTGCGGCTTCGATTGCATCCATCCTACCACAGATCCGGCAGATCTTTCTGTGTCCAGGTCACAAACCTGCCCCAACACAGGATGTCATTTCCAGACACATGCGCCGTTTTCTTTGATTTTTCGACAAAATTGGAGATAATCGTTATTTTTTGTCCAGATTGCAAAAAAAGAATTGCGAAATTTATCACGTATTAGTATAATGTTTTGCATGACCTCGCGTCAAGTGCTTGTTGCAAATTTCACGAACAAGAATTCACTTTTTATTCTCAAAGGAGAACCCTATGCGCGGCATTGAAACCGGAAAAGTACGTATCCGTCACGAAGTATTCACGGAGATCGCCCGAATGGCCTATGAGGGCGGCGATTACGCAAAGCGGCTCGAAGAGCTGCCGTTCAAGATCATCCCCGGTGAGATCGGTTCCTACCGGGACAGTCTGTTTCTCGAGCGCGCCGTCGTCGGCGAGCGGCTGCGGCTGGCCATGGGGCTGCCGCTGCGCAAGTTTTCGGAGTTTTCCCTGCTCTCGGACGGCGTGGAAAAGGCGCTCGACCCGGAGATCTACTACGAAAAACCGCTCATCAACGTCATCAAGTTCGCATGCAACCGCTGCCCGGACAACGTTGTGAAGATCACGAACGTGTGCCAGGGCTGTCTGGAGCATCCGTGCATGTCGGTCTGCCCGCGGCAGGCCATCTCGCGGCAGAACGGCCAGGCCCACATCGACCCGGATAAGTGCATCCGCTGCGGGCGCTGCCTGAAAGAGTGCAAGTTCAACGCCATCGTGCGTCTCGAGCGGCCGTGCCGCAAGGCCTGCGGCATGGACTGCATCCATTCCGACGGGCTCGGCCGCGCGGACATTGATTATTCCAAGTGCACGTCCTGCGGCCAGTGCATGGTCAGCTGCCCGTTCGGCGCCATCTCGGACAAGAGCCAGATCTTTCAGACCATTCAGGCCGTCAAGAGCGATACGCCTGTTTACGTGGCGCTCGCGCCGGCGTTCGTGGGGCAGTTCGGCCCCGAGGGCGTGCCCGAGCGGATGCGCAAGGCGTTCCAGCGCCTCGGCTTCGCGGACGTATATGAGGTCGCCATCGGCGCGGACCTGTGCGTGATCGAAGAGGCGGCGGACTTTCTGGAGGAAGTGCCCGAAAAGCACAAATTCATGGTCACGTCCTGCTGCCCGTCGTGGAGCGACATGGTCAAAAAGCTCTTCCCCCAATTTGAAAAGAACATCTCCGTGGCCTTTACGCCCATGGTGCTCACCGCGCGCATGATCAAGCGCGACCACCCGGACTGCAAGGTCGTGTTCGTCGGCCCGTGCGACTCGAAAAAGCTCGAGGCCCGGCGTGAAAGCGTGCGCAGCGACGTGGACTTCGTGCTCACGTTTGAAGAGGCGCTCGGCATCTTCGCGGCCAAAGGCATGGACAAGGCGTTCCCGCCCGAGGACGAGGAGGAGATGCCCGCCTACTCCAGCCGCGACGCGCGCCGCTTTGCCTACTCCGGCGGCGTGGCGCAGGCGGTCGTCAACGCCATCCACGACATGGAACCCGACCGGGAGGTCAAGGTCGCCGCGGCGACCGGTCTGGCCGACTGCCGCAAGCTGCTGATGATGGCCAAGGTCGGGAAGTACGACGGCTACCTGCTCGAGGGCATGGCCTGCCCGGGCGGCTGCATCGCCGGTGCGGGCACGCTGCGCCCGATCGAGCAGTCGCACAAAGAGGTCGAGGCGTTTAGCTCCGAGGCGAAGTTCACCTGCGCCAACGACACGCCGTACATGGACTACCTGCCCCTCATCGAGGAGAAGGACAAGATCCGCAAACTGTGATTCCCTGCGCACCGCCGGCGGCGGTGCGCAGTTTTTATCATATGTCCAAAAAAAGGCGGTCACACCCCTGATTTTTTTCCGTGCTGCGGGCTGGACAAGCGCGCCCGTTCGCGGTACAATAGCAAAAATCATCACCGGGGCGCGACCCGCTCCGCTTTCCACACTGTATATTGTTATAAGGAGGTCTTTCCCATGGCTTACTTCTTTTCCGGCCAGTCGCACACGTTCAATGAGTATCTGCTGGTGCCCGGCTACTCGTCAAGCGAGTGCATCCCGGACAACGTTTCTCTGCGCACGCCGCTGACGCGCTTTCGCGCGGGCGAGGAACCAGCCCTGTCGCTGAACGTGCCGATGGTCTCGGCCGTGATGCAGTCCGTGTCCGGCGACCGGCTGGCCGTCGCGCTGGCGCAGGAGGGCGGCGTGTCGTTCCTGTACGGCTCGCAGTCGATCGAGGACGAGGCCGCGATGGTCGCCCGCGTCAAGAGCTACAAGGCGGGCTTTGTGCGCAGCGACTCGAACATCAGCCCCGACGCGACGCTTTCGGACATTCTGGCCCTGCGCGAGCAGACCGGCCACTCCACCGTCGCCGTCACCGAGGACGGCACGGCCGACGGCCGCCTGGTCGGCATCGTCACGAGCCGCGATTACCGTGTGAGCCGCATGGCGCCCGAGACGCCGGTGCGCGCATTTATGACGCCGCGCGAGAAGATGATCACCGCGCCCGACGGCACGTCCCTGAAGGAAGCCAACAACATCATCTGGGAGCACAAGCTCAACTCTCTGCCCATCGTCAACGACGAGGGCCGCCTGTGTGCGTTCGTGTTCCGCAAGGACTATGACCTCCACAAGCAGAAACCGAACGAACTGCTCGACAGTCAGAAGCGCTACCTCGTCGGCGCGGGCATCAACACCCGCGACTATGCCGAGCGCGTGCCCGCGCTGGTCGACGCCGGTGTGGACGTGCTCGTGATCGACTCGTCCGAGGGCTACTCCGAGTGGCAGAAGCGCACGCTCGAGTGGATCCGCGAGCGCTACGGCGACAGCGTCAAGGTCGGCGCCGGCAACGTCGTGGACGCGGACGGCTTCCGCTTCCTGGCCGACTGCGGCGCGGACTTCGTGAAGGTCGGCATCGGCGGCGGCTCCATCTGCATCACGCGCGAGACCAAGGGCATCGGCCGCGGCCAGGCGACCGCCGTCATCGAGGTCTGCCGCGCACGCGACGAGTACTTCCGCGAGACCGGCATCTACGTGCCCGTCTGCTCCGACGGCGGCATCGTGCACGATCACCACATCACGCTCGCGCTGGCCATGGGCGCGGACTTCGTGATGCTCGGCCGCTACTTCGCCCGCTTCGACGAGAGCCCGTCGGACAAGGTCAACGTCAACGGCACGCTCATGAAGGAGTACTGGGGCGAGGGCTCCAACCGCGCGCGCAACTGGCAGCGCTACGACCTCGGCGGCAGCAAGAAGCTGTCCTTCGAGGAGGGCGTGGACTCCTACGTGCCCTACGCCGGCAAGCTCTCCGATAACGTCCAGCAGACGCTGGCAAAGGTCCGCTCGACCATGTGCAACTGCGGCGCACTGACCATCCGCGAGCTGCAGGAAAAGGCGCGGCTGACGCTCGTGTCCTCGGTGAGCATCGTCGAGGGCGGCGCGCACGACGTCGTGCTCAAGACCTCGAACAAACCCGTGTGAGAACACAGATACAGATAAAAAACAGACGGTGCCCGGCATCACAGCCGGGCACTGTTTTTTTCTTCCCGCGCGAAGGTGGAAAAATATGCGTGGGTTTTTCGGTCGCGGCGTGTATAATGGAGTAGAAACACAGCCGGGAGGAGGCGAGGACGTGCAGGAGCAGGAGATGATCGCACAGCTGCTGCAGCAGGATGAGCGCGGCATGGAGGCCCTGCTGCTGCACTACGGGCCGCTGATGCGCTACATCATTGCGCCGATCCTGCCGGACCCGCAGGATCGGGAGGAGTGCCTGTCGGAGGTGTCCATGCGCGTCTGGAGCCGCATCGCGCAGTTCGACCCGGCGCGCGGGAGCTGGAATGCGTGGCTGACGGCGGTCACGCGCAGCACGGCGCTGAACTTTCAGCGCAGCGCCGCCCGGCACGGCGGCACGCAGACTCTGCCGGAGGACGCGCCGTCGCCGGAGGCATCCCCGGAGGAGGCGCTGATACAAGCCGAGCGCCGCGCCGCGCTGCACGATGCGCTCGCACGGTTCGGTCAGAACGACCGGGCGTTGTTTTATCGGAAGTATTACTACCTGCAGTCCACCGCACAGATCGCCGCCGAGCTCGGCATGACCGAGCGCGCGGTCGAGGGTCGGCTGTACCGCCTGAAAAAACGGCTGCGCACGATGTTGGGAGGTGACGGCGATGCGTGAGCACGAGCGGGAATCTGCGCGCGACGACGCCTTTGAGGCGCTGCTTGCGCAGAGCGTGGCCGAGCTGCCGCCGGAGGAGATCGTCGCCGATGTGACACCGTGGCGGCGCGCCATGAACTGCATCCTCTTCGGCATGGCGCTGTGCGCGGTCACCCTGAACTTCTGGTGCTTAAACTACATCCTCCCCGCCATCGGCACGGTGCTGCTGCTGCTCGGCTTTCGCGCGCTGCGGCAGGAAAACCGCTGGCTCGGCGGCTGCTTTGCCGTCACCGTGATCCGCGCGGCCTGCTTTTTCGCCACGCTGATCCTGAATACGACGATTTTGCAAAGTGCCGTGTTCACGCCCGCCGTCACGACCACGCTCACCGTCACAAACGCAGTGCTGCTCCTCGCCCTGTACTTCTGCTTCTGGCGGGGGCTGCTGGCGGTGCAGAAAAAGGCGGGCCTGCCCGTGCAGGCCGGCGGCGCGCTCGCGCTGATCGTGTGGTACGCGCTCGTGTGCGTCCTCGCCGCCGTCCAGTACGGCGGATGGGTCGTGCCGATCGCAATGCTCATCGGCTATGGATTCATCCTCCGCAGCCTTTACCGGCTGTCCGGCGCGCTGGACGAGGCCGGATACGCCATCGCGCCGGGGCCGGTGCGGGTGACGGACCGGTGCATCGCGCTCGTGCTCGCCGCAGTGCTGGGCATCGGCGGCGCACTGGGGTATCTCTTCGGCAGCAGCTATCGGATGGACTGGCAGCCCGCGGACACGTCCAAGCAGACGCAGACGGCGGCGATCCGGCAGCAGCTGCTGGATCTCGGCTTTCCGGAGGCTGTGCTCAACGACCTCACGCCGGAGGACATCGCCGCCTGCGACGGCGCGCTGCGCGTCGTGGTCGAAACGGAAGACTATCCCGTCAACGACGGCAGAAACGTGCTGTGGGAAACATACAACGAGAAACATGAGCGCTATTACGTGCAGGACACGGTCTACGACGTCAGGGAGCTGCGCCTGACCAGTGTGGGCGTGCAGCTGCCCGGCGCGCAGGAGACGTGGCGGGTGTACCACCACTTCCTGTGGACGACCGACCCCGGCTTCTGCGGCACGGAGGTGCTCCAGATCTGGCCTGCCGATGAAAACATGCAGGATGGATGGCGCTTCGCCGGAGACGTGACCGGCCGCGTGCTGTATGACCGGGACGGGCAGACGTTCACCGCGTCCTACCACACGCTCGGACGCCAGACCTACACCGCCGACTCCGTGTTCTTCGGGCAGCGGACGAACAGCGACCTGTTCGCGGCCTTTTCCATGCCGCGGCACGCAGAGCACGCGCGCGGCTATGTCGCCTACACCGCCGCGGCGGTGCAAAGCGGCTATCTGCTCAACAGCTGGTGCAACTACACCCACCAGCAGAGCCTGCTGCAATATCCCGCCGTGACGGCGATGGAAAAGCGGATGACGTCCGCCTTCGGGAATACCGGTGCGTTTTACACCGTACAGCACGCGCTGCAGTTTTTCCCCGAGGACGCACAGACGCTGCGATGAGCGCAAAAAAACCGACCCGAACAGGCGTTCGGGTCGGTTTTTCTATGCACTGGGTCAGGGGTGCGGTTTGTTCTCGCGGTAGGCAGCCATGATGTCGCGGAAGATCTCGCCGTTAGACGGCGGCGTCCACGTGATGGCGTTGGCGCCTGCTTTGATGGTCTCGAGGATGCTCTCATCCGTCGGGCCGCCGGTCGCAATGATGGGCACGTCGGGGTGCTGCTCGCGGATGCGGCGCACGACGGCAGGCGTTTCCGCCGCGGCGGAAACGTTGAAGATGTCCGCGCCGGCGCGGATGCGCTCGTCAAAGTCGGTGTCCGCGCGCGCGACCGTGAGCACGACGGGGATGTCGATCGTCTCGGCCACGTGCGAGACGACGGCGCTGGCCGTCGGCGCGTTGAGCACGACGCCGGTCGCGCCCTGCATCTCGGCGTACATGGCGAGGTTCACGACGCGCTTGCCCGTCGTCAGCCCGCCGCCGACACCGACGAACACCGGCAGGTCGCTCGCCATGAGCAGCGCCTGCGTGATGACCGGCTGCGGCGTGAACGGGTAGACCGCAAACACCGCGTCGGCGTTGACATTGCGGATGATGGCCAGGTCGGTCGAGAACACCAGCGACTTGATGCGCTTGCCGAACACCATGATGCCGCTGCACTCGTCGATCACGCTCGGTACGCGCAGCGCAAACTGGCGCAGCGTGCCGTCGATCGGCGCAGGCATCTGCGGGGCGACGTGCACGTCGCCCGGCGTCGTCACCTGGCGGTCCGCGGCGGAGGCCGCATCGTCGCCCACACCACCGAGCTGCAGCGGTTCATTATCCGCTGCGGGGTACGTCAGGACCTCCGGGTCCTCGGTCATATCAAAAATGAGATCACGATCTTTGCTCATAGCGATACCTCCTTGTCGTTTTGGGGGAGTATGTCTTGACTTTTGCGGCCGGTTGTGCTTTACTGAGGGGCAGAAAAGCTTGATTCGGCCTGTAGCGAGAAACCAAAGTTTCGTTTTTGATTAACGTAACTTTGGTATAAACCATTTCTACGGGTTTGTCAAGCCTTTTTCCGAAAAAAGTTTGAAAAAATTTACTTTACGGAATGGGAGGTCATTTTCATGGGCAAAGACAACGACGAGGCCGCCGGCGGTTTCGGCAGCGTGTTCCGTGACCGGCTGACCTATCTGATGAATGGCAACAACGTGTACGGCAAGCCCGTCAACACGCAGGAGCTGGCCGATGAGATCAACATCAGCCGCCCGGCCGTGCGCAAGTATCTCAAGCCGAACGACCGGCGCGAGGTCACGGTGCCGTCGGCACTGGTCGTGAGCCGCATCGCGCGGTATTTCCGCACGACGCCGAACTTCCTGCTCGGCTTTGACGAAGCGGCCGACAGCGAGGATGTGCAGCGCGCCGGCGAGAGCGACGTCTACAGCTCCCTCGGCCTGAGCCAGGAGGCCATCGACGGCCTGCACCGCCTGCATGCGCAGGCGGTCACAGACCCGAAGGCCGCCGAATTGCAGCGCCTGCTCGACAAGCTCATCTGCAGCTATGCACACGAGGCGGACAAGCTGCTGTGATCCGACACGACAGACACCCCCGACCGGAGTTTATCTCCGTCCGGGGGTGTCTGCATACTATATTCTCTAAAAATATATGAATAAACGGCCGCGCCGGTTGACCTGACCGCGAAAAAAGCGTATGATTGAGTGTAACTATCCTGAGAGAAAAAGAGGAAAAACTATGCAATCGTTATCGCCGCAGGAAAGGGCCTGTCCGCACTGGCTGCCCGGCGTGCTTGTCGGCCTGTGCGCGGCGCAGCCGCTGCTGGACGTGCTGTCGTTCTGGACGCAGGATCTGGCCTGGGGCAGCAAGCTGACGCTGTCGCTGCGCCTGCTGATCTTTCTCGGCGTCATGCTCACGGGCTTCGTGCTCTCCGGGCACAAGCGCGCCTACTGGATCACCGCCGCCGTGTGCGCCGTGCTCTATGCTGCACATGTGCTGGCGTGCCTGCGCGCCAACGAAGCATTTACAGCGGCAAACCTGATCTCCGATGCGACCAACTTTATCCGCGTCGCGCAGATCCCGCTGTTTACGATCGCTTTTATCACGTTTCTGCGCTGCTGCCGGCAGGGCTTTGCCAGCTTTGAGCGCGGCATCACCATCGCCTTCTGGATCATCGCCGCCGTCGAGCTGCTCAGCGCCCTGACCGGCACGGATCCTTATACGTATCCGGACAAGCGCATCGGCCTGTGCGGGTGGTTTTACTTTGCCAACAGCCAGAGCGCGATTTTGTCGATGCTCGTGCCGCTCGCGCTGTGTCCGGCACTGCGCAGCGGGCAGATCCGGCGCTGGCTGCCCATCGCCGTCGTCGGCTTCGCGGAACTATTCTGCTTTGCGACACGTCTGGCCTATATGTCCCTGTTCGTGACGGCGATCGGCATGGTCATCACGCTTGCGCTCACAAAGCGCGGCAGCGCAAAGGTCTGCGCCGTGCTGCTGCTGTGTGCCGCCGTCTGTGCGGCGGGCTACACCGTGTCCCCCATACACCGCAACCAGCAGGCCGTTGCGGCCAACGCCGTGCGCAAGCAGGAGAACATCGACCGGCTGGTCGCGCAGGGCAAGGCGGAATTCGGCGATCAGGGGTATGCCTACCTCACCTATGCCTATGATGAGTACCTCGGCGGGACTGTCGAGCGCTACGGACTCGAGGCCACGGCGGAAATGTACGGATACTCCACCAAAGCTGCCGACATCACGAATGTCCGCACGATCAAGATCAACTACTGCCGCCTGATGCTGAACACCGAGCCGCTTACCAGCCGCCTGTTCGGCCTGAGCTACGACGAGATGACCTACCATGGGTACTGCTATGACGTGGAAAATGACTTCCACGGCATCGCGTATCTGTACGGCTGGGCGGGGCTTGCGTGCCTGTTGGCTTTTCTGGGGTATTTCCTGGTCATCATCGTGTGCGCGCTCATCCGCAATGCCAGGCGTTACTTCACGGTCGAGGCCGGCGCCTGCGGCGTTGCGCTGTGCACCGCCCTCGCCCACATTTATAACACCGCCGGCGTACTGCGCCGCCCAAATGCATCTTTTTATCTCTGCCTGATTCTGGCATCCATCTGGTACCTGATCTATATCAGAGATTACGACGACTCAAAGGAGAACTGATATGTCCGAAGAAAAACACTCCCTGCGCGAGCGGCTCGCGCCGATGCTGCCGAAGTTTCTGATGATCCTTCTGATCCTGCAGCCGCTGATGGACATCCTATCCTTCTGGACGGACCGGCTCGGTATGAGCAATACGATCACGCTGCTGCTGCGCTTCGCCGTGTTCGCCGTTGTGTGCGTGCTCGGGTTTGTGACCTCGTCGCGCAAGAAGGTCTACGGCATCGCCATCGCCGCCTGTGCCTTCCTGCTCGTCGGACACTGCATCTCCTGCTTCATCGTCGGCTACCAGCGCATCGTCTACGACCTGACCAACTTTGTGCGCGTCGTGCAGATGCCGCTGTTCGTGCTGTGCTTCATCTCGTTTCTGCGGGCGAACAACAAGTGCTACCGCGCGTTTGAGACCGGCCTGATGCTCAACTTCTGGATCATCACGGCCTCGGTCGTCGTGAGCGTGCTCACACACACCTCCTCGGCGACCTATCAGTCCACCAACGTTGGCATTCTCGGCTGGTACTCGTTCGGCAATGCACAGAGCGCGATCATGAGCATTCTCGCGCCCATCGTCATCCTGCTGTGCTACCGCAGAAAGAACTTCCTGCTGTTCACGGTCACGAGCGTCGCCGCGCTGGCGCAGCTCTATCTCATGGGCACGCGTCTGGCATTCTTCTCGATCGCCGTGGCCGCGCTGAGCGTGCCGGTCGTGCTGGTGCTGACTGGCAAGGCCCGCACCTCCAAGCGCTACATTGCCGTGCTGGTGCTCATCCTCATCGCATGCTGTGCGACCTACAAGCAGTCGCCCATGTATATCAACCAGAACCGCTACAACGAGGCCATGAGCTACAAGCAGAACGACGCCGAACGCATGATCCAGCGTGCCGAGGGCAACAAAACCGGCACTTCCACCGTCACGCCCGAAGAGCGCTACCACGCCCTGTGCACGATCTATAATTTCTACTCCCCGAATATGTGCCAGCGCTTCGGCACGGCGCGCGTCATGTCCGCCTACGGCTATTCCGATCAGGTCACGGACATCACGGCGACCCGCCACCGCAAGATCGTCTTCTGCGAGATGCTGCTCGACGAGCAGCCGTTCACCTCTCGCCTGTTCGGCATGGAGCTCGGCCGCATGGCCTTTGACGGCGAGATTTATGACGTGGAGAACGATTTTCACGGCATCTGCTTCCTCTACGGCTGGGTAGGTCTGGCCATGATGGTCGCCTTCATCGGTTATTTCCTGTATCTGATCGTCAAGTGCCTGATCAAAGATTTCCGCAAATACTTCACGGTAGAGGCCGGTGCCTTCGGCATCGGGCTGTGCCTGTGTCTGGTGTACGCCTACTTCACTGCCGGCGTGCTGCGGCGGCCGAACGCCTCGATCTACATGTCGGTGCTGCTGGCCGTGGTCTATTACCTGACGCAGATGCGCAGTGAACAGCCGGACGCCCTGCCGGACGGAGAGGAGAAACGCGCATGATTTTCAGTGTTGTCATCCCGGTCTACAACGTCAAGGACTACCTGCCCAAGTGCATCGACTCCGTGCTGGCGCAGGATTTTGAAGACTACGAGGTCATCCTCATCGACGACGGCTCGACCGACGGCGAGAGCGGCGAAATCTGCGACCGCTATGCCGCGGCGCACCCGGAGCGCATCCGCGCCATCCACAAGCCGAACGGCGGCGTAGGTGAGGCGCGCAACGTCGGCATCGAGGCGGCGCAGGGCGAGTACCTGATCTTCATCGACAGTGACGACTACATTGCCCCCAACATGTTCCGCGTACTGGCCGACGCCGTCGCCCGCTTCGGCAGCGACATCATCGGCTTCGGCGCGGCGCTGGAAGCAAACGGCGTCGTGGTCAAGGAGCTCGTGGATCCCCTGCCGACCGACCGCACCTTCACGCTCGCCGACACGCCCGAGCTGATGCAGACCATGCCCTCCCCCTGGAGCCGCATCTGGCGGCGCAGCCTGTTTCTGGATTCCGGCGTGCGCTACCCGGCGCGCATCTGGTACGAGGATCTGTGCACATCCGTGAAGCTGCTGGCATTGGCCAAAAGCGCCGCCTTCGTGCCGGACATCCTGTATTACTACGTTGACCGCACCAACTCCATCACACGCAACACGAACACGGCGCGCAACGCCGAGCTGTTCACAGCCTTTGACAACCTGCTCGACTGGTACCGCGAAAACGGCCTGTTCGAGCGCTACTACAACGAGCTGTCGCGCCTGGCGGTAGATCACGTGCTGCTCGCGGCCTCGGTGCGCGTGCTGCGCGTGGACCCGGAGAGCGAACTGCTCGACCGGTTTCAGGACTACGTGCAGGCCCAGTTCCCGGACTATCTCGACAATCCCCTGCTTGCGCAGCTCTCCCGCAGCCACAAGCTGATCCTGCGCCTGCTGCGGCAGCGCAAATACCGCAC
>ENA-OYXQ01000748-OYXQ01000748.1-human-gut-metagenome-genome-assembly--contig:-NODE-748-length-12869-cov-4.485875_pt1 | contig 12869 bp, 10 predicted proteins | sample MGYA00243974_ERZ653430 | MGnify/ENA primary metagenome ERZ653430 (study PRJEB26926, sample SAMN06164997) | human gut metagenome | biome: ENVO:00009003; feature: ENVO:2100002; material: ENVO:00002003...
GCGCACATCCGGCAGAGTGCCAGCAGGAACAGCCCCACCAGCAGCCCGGCCAGCACGCCCATAAAATCCAGCCAGACGTCCAGCACCTGACTGCTCCGCCCCGGGGAGAAGAGCTGGATGGTCTCATCCGTCAGGGCCGTGAGCAGACCTCCCAGAATGGGCCAGGACATGTGCCGGACAAAATGCCGGGTGTACACCCGCAGGCAGAGCATGAGCAGGAAGCCCTCCAGGGCATACTCGCAGAAATGTGCCAGCTTGCGGATAAAATGCATGGTGATGTGGGATGCAAGGCCGGGCATCCCCAGCCGGGTGAGCACCCGCTGTACCAAGCGAAGCACCCGGCCGCTGGCCCCCTCCGACACCACGCCGATCTGCATGGAGTTGGAGAAGATGAACGCGATGCAGCCGATGAGCGCCAGCGTAAAGATCACCCGCCCGGCGATGAGCCAGGGAGAAGTGCGCGGGTTCTGTTCTGACATGCTCAGCCCAGAGCCTTGATGCTCTGCTCGATGTTGGCCAGCTTGTCCTGGCTCTTGGCGTACTTGGCGCGGATATCCTCCACCAGAGCCGCCGGGGCACGCTCCACGAACTTGGGGTTGGCCAGCTGGTTGCCGAACATGGCCAGTTCCTTCTCGGCCTTGGCCTTTTCCTTGTTCAGGCGGGCCAGCTCCTTGTCACGGTCGATCAGCTCCATCATGGGGATGAAGCCGCGGGCGGCGTGGGTGGACACCTGCACCATGCCGTCGGTGCTGCCCTCGTACTTCTCGGTAAAGGTCACATCGGTGGCAAAGGCAAACTTGGCCAGATAGACCTGTGCGTTCCGGAACGGGGCAGCGTCGGCGGTCTCGATGATCATGCTGGTCTTTTTGGCCGGGTGGACATTCATCTCGGTGCGCATGGTACGCACGGCCTTGATGTAGTCCATGACCTTTTCAAAGGCTTCCTCTTCGTCGGCCCAGTTGTGAGCTTCGTCAAAGGTGGGCCAGCTCTGGGTCATGATGGTCTCGGCAGAGCCGGGCAGAGCCTGATACAGCTCCTCGGTGATGAAGGGCATGAAGGGATGCAGCAGCTTGAGGGCCTTGTCCAGCACATACACCAGCACGCGGCGTGCGGTGTCGGCCTGCTCGGCGTCGCCAGAGTTCAGGCGGGGCTTTGCGATCTCGATAAACCAGTCGCAGTATACATCCCAGATGAAGCTGTTGATCTTGGCAGCGGCCAGACCCATCTCGTAGTGGTCGAGGTTGTCGGTCATGGCACCGGCCACCTGATTCAGCTTGGTCAGCACCCACTTGTCGCTCATGTCCAGCTTGTCCTCGCTGGGCAGGCCCGGCTCAAAGTCCTCGGGCAGGTTCATCAGCACAAAGCGGGTGGCGTTCCACAGCTTATTGGCAAAGTTGCGGGCAGCCTCCACTTTCTTTTCGATATAGCGCATGTCGTTGCCGGGGGTGGAACCATCCACCAGCATGAAGCGCAGGGCGTCGGCACCGTACTGGGCAATGACTTCCAGCGGGTCGATGCCGTTGCCCAGGCTCTTGGACATCTTGCGGCCCTGGCTGTCGCGGACGATGCCGTGGATGCACACGGTGCTGAAGGGTGCCTTGCCGGTGTAGGCAAGACCGGAGAAGATCATGCGGCTGACCCAGAAGCCGATGATGTCGTAGCCGGTGACCAGGGTGTTGGTGGGGTAGAAATACTTCAGGTCCTCGCTGTCCTCGTTGGGCCAGCCCAGGGTGCTGAAGGGCCACAGGGCCGAGCTGAACCAGGTGTCCAGCGTGTCGGGGTCCTGGGTGAGCTTGCTGCCGCCGCACTTGGGGCAGGTGCAGGGTGCGGTCTTGGCCACGACGGTCTCGCCGCATTCATCGCAGTACCAGGCCGGGATCTGATGGCCCCACCACAGCTGACGGCTGATGCACCAGTCGCGGGTGCCCTTCATCCAGTTCATATAGTTCTTGGTGAAGCGCTCGGGCACGAACTTGATCTCGCCCTTTTCCACGCTCTCGATGGCGGGCTTTGCCAGCGGCTCCATCTTCACGAACCACTGCTTGGACACCATGGGCTCGATGGTGGAGTGGCAGCGGTAGCAGGTGCCCACCTCGTGCTTGAGGGGCTCGGTCTCTTTCAGGAAGCCGCCGGCCTCCAGATCGGCCAGGATAGCCTTGCGGGCCTCGAGGGTGGTCATGCCGGCATACTTGCCGCAGTCCAGCACTTCGGGCTCGTTGATGGTGTTCTTGCCGGAGGCGAACAGGGCATCGGCGGCAGCCTTGTCGGCGGCACCGGTCATGTGGCCGTCGTAGGTGAACACGCGCACGATGGGCAGGTCATGGCGCAGGCCGACCTCAAAGTCGTTGGGGTCGTGGGCCGGGGTGATCTTCACGACACCGGTGCCCTTGGTCATGTCGGCGTGCTCGTCGCAGACGATGGGGATCTCCTTGTTCAGCAGGGGCAGCACCACATGGCAGCCGTGGAGATGGGCGTACCGGGGGTCCTCGCCGTTGATGGCCACAGCGGTATCGCCCAGCATGGTCTCCGGGCGGGTAGTGGCCAGCTCCAGCATCTCGCCGGTCTCCTTGACCGGGTACAGCAGGTGCCAGAAGCTGCCGTCCTTTTCCTCGTACTCCACCTCGGCATCCGAGATGGAGGTGTTGCAGTGCGGGCACCAGTTGACCATGCGGTTGCCGCGGTAGATCAGGCCCTGGTCGTACAGGCGCACAAACACTTCCTTGACGGCCTCGGAGCAGCCCTCGTCCATGGTAAACCGCTCACGGTCCCAGTCGCAGCTGCTGCCCAGCTTTTTCAGCTGGCTGACGATGCGGTTGCCGAACTTGGTCTTCCAGGCCCAGGCGCGCTCCAGAAAACCGTCGCGGCCCACCATCTCCTTGGTCAGGCCCTCCTGACGCATGGCCTCCACCACCTTGGCTTCGGTGGCAATGGAAGCGTGGTCGGTGCCGGGCACCCACAGGGCGGCATAGCCCTGCATCCGCTTGGTGCGGATCAGGATATCCTGCATGGTGTTGTCCACGGCGTGGCCCATGTGCAGCTGGCCAGTGACGTTCGGAGGGGGCATAACGATGGTGTAGGGTTTCTTGTCGGGGTCGGCCTTCGTGTGGAAGTAGCCGCCGTCCAGCCAGAACTGGTAGATGCGGTCTTCCACCTGGCTGGGATCGTACTGTTTTGCGAGTTCTTTCATGGTGTCCTCCCAAAATTGTGATGAAGTGGGACGCAAAAAGCCGCCCCACGGAACGTTCCATGGGACGGCTTGTAAAAACATAACCGCGGTACCACCCAAATTGCACGGGAATGCTTCCCGTGCCGCTTGTTGTCCCGATAACGTGGGACCGGCCCGAAAGCGGCTACCCTTCCGGCTCACCGCTCCTGCTCAAAAGCGACAGCACACCGCACGGCCGTACCGGATTCGCAGCAGGGCTCCGGCTCTCTGAACGGCAAAAACAGCGCGCACTCTTTCTCATTGCATTTATAGAAAGAATATAGCGTTTTTTGTGCGATTTGTCAATCCTTTATTACTTCTTCCTTCAGGCGGGCGATGAGCCGCTCCATCAGGGCCACCCGGTTGAAGGGGGTCATCAGGTAAAATCCATCCGCATAGGGCAGGGCCGCTTTTGCCGCCTGCACCGAGATCTCGATGCCCAGTTCTTCCCCGGCGGCACGGTCCAGCCCGGCAAAGCGGTCGATGATGGCGGCGTCCACATGGATGCCGTTGACCTCGTTTTCCATAAAGATGGCGTTGCGCTGGCTCACCACCGGCAGGATGCCGGCCAGGATCTTTGCCTCCGGGCCAAGGGTCTGCCGGGCCTGCTGCAGGTTCTGCACGGCCTGCTCCGACAGCACCGGCTGGGTGAGGAAGCCGGTCATGCCGTTTTCCAGCTTTTCCACGGCGCGGCGCAGCTCCACGTCAAAGTTGCGGGCATTCAGGTTCAGCGCGCCGAACACGGTCAGGGGCGAGGGCATCTCCCGGCCCTCCCCGGCCAGCGACACGATGTATTGGGCCAGCTTGCGGGAGTTGAACTGATACACGCTCTTCACCTCGTCCCGCTCGGCGGAGGGGATGGGGTCGCCGGTGATGGCCAGCACCTCCCGCACGCCCTCGGCGTACAGGCCCAGCAGCAATGCCTTGGTGGCGTTCAGGTTGCGGTCGCGGCAGGTCATGTGGGGCAGGGTGGGCAGGCCCAGCTCCCGGTGCACCCGGCAGGCCACCAGCGAGGAATCCATGCGCGCCCGTGCGATGGGGCAGTCGGCCACGGTCATCAGGTCGGTGCCGGCAGCCTGCAGGCGGCGCGCCCCTTCCAGATAGGCGGTCAGGTCGGCGTCCTTGGGGGAGTCCAGCTCCACGGCGATCACCTTTTTGCCGGACCGCAGCTTGCGCAGGAAGGCGTCATCGGTTTCCACTTCCGGGCGGGAAACGGTGGAGATCTGTGCCGCCGGGACGATGGGCAGCCCCTCCGGCAGGGCATCCAGTGCCTTGCGCAGGGCCGCGATGTGGGCCGGGGTGGTGCCGCAGCAGCCGCCCAGGATGCGCACCCCCTCAGCGGCCAGCCGGGCCAGCTCGGAGGCAAAATAGTCCGGCTTGCCCCGGTACTGCACCTGGGTGCGGGTGACCACCGGATAGCCCGCGTTGGGCATGACCGACAGTGGGATGCCCACACTCCCCAGCTGCTGCACCAGCGTGCGCATGGCGCCCGGTGCCGACACACAGTTCAGGCCCACGGCATCCACAAGGCCGCTGTCCGCCATGCGGCGCACCAGCGCCCGGCAGTGCTGACCCTCGCGGGTGTAGCCGTCCGGCAGCACCGCAAAGGACACCTGCACAAAGGCATCCGGCACCGTCTCACGCAGAGCGCGCACGGCATCCAGAACACCGGTGTCGCTGCTCAGGGTCTCAAACAGGTAGTTCTTTGCCCCCAGGGCGGCAAACCGCCGCACCACCGCCGTGTACACCTGGGCCGCCGACAGGCCCTCGGTGTCCGGGGCGGGGCCAAGGTCGGCAAACACGGCGGCGTCCGTCCCGGCCGCTGCCTCTGCGGCCAGCTTCCAGCCTGCATCGGCCAGTGCCTCCCACTCCGGGTCCTGAGCCGCCGCCATGCGGGGCAGGCCGAAGGTATTCGTCTTGATGGCATCGGCTCCCGCCGCCAGATAGGCGCGGTGGACCGCCCGGATGCCCTCCGGGTCCAGCCGGTTTGCCTGCTCACATTCCCGGCCGGGGGCTCCTTTATAATAGGTGCCCATGCCGCCGTCGAACAGCAGCGGGCGTTTTTTCAGCAGCGTGCGTACATCGCTCATGGTGGTGGTTCTCCTTTTCCTACAAAAGCACTTGGCTTTCAGTTTAATGCAGAACGGGCGTCCGGTCAAGGGTTTTCTGCCCCGGCCGCTTGCAGGAACGCCGTTTTTGTGCTATCCTATGCATACTTTATGGAATGAGGGAGGGATGTGCCATGCGCCATGCCGGCACACAAGACATCGAAACGCCGCGGCTGCTCCTGCGCCGCCTGCTGCCGGAGGATGCGCCGCAGATGTACGCCAACTGGGCCAGCGACCCGGAGGTGACCCGCTATCTGCGCTGGGAGCCCCACAAAAGCCCCGCCGAAACCCGGGAGCTGCTGGCCGCATGGGCACTGCTCTACCCCAACCCGGACTATTACCAGTGGGCCATGGTGGAAAAGGCCACCGGACAGGTGTTCGGCTCCATCAGCCTGTACAATTCCCTGCCGGGGGAGCCTCAGCAAAAGACTGAGTGGCCGGGGCTGGACCTGACCGACGGCGTCTGGGAGCCGGGCTACTGCATCGGCCGGAAGTGGTGGAACAAAGGCTTCACCACCGAGGCTCTCCGCGCCGTCGTGGCGTACTGGTTCACCCGCACGGACAGCCGCTGGCTGGCCTGCGGCCATGCCGCCGCCAACCCCACCAGCGGCCGGGTGATGGAAAAAGCAGGCTTTGTGTACCACCACAACACGGTCTACCACAAATTCGACGGCACCCCGGTGGAATGCCGGAGCTATCTGCTGACGAGAAAAGCATTTGAGACAGCATAACTCCCCCAGTCATCGCTGCGCGATGCCAGCCCCCTCGGAGATGGGGCCTTTGGCGAAACCGGAACGTTTTCCTCTCTGTCAAAAGGCTCCCTCCCTGAGGGAGCTGGCGAGGAGCAGAGCGACGAGACTGAAGGAGTTTCCAAACAGAAAGGACTTATTTTGAGCGAACTTTACGATATTCTGACCGAGACCCCGCCCACCAAAGTGGTGCTGCTGGCGCTGGACCAAGGCCTGTGGGACTGTGAGCGCAGTCTGGCCGAGCTGGCCGCCCTGTGCGAGGCCAACCATATGGAAGCCGTGGCGCAGATCAGCCAGAAGCGCCAGACCCCGGAGACCGGCATCGTGCTGGGCAGCGGTAAGCTGGAGGAAGCCAGCCTTGCCGCGCAGGAGCTGGGAGCCGAATGCGCCGTGTTCGACGGCGAGCTGACCGGCAGCCAGATCCGCAACATCTCCACCGCGCTGGGCGGGCTGGAGGTCATCGACCGCACCATGCTCATTCTGGAGATCTTCCGCAGCCGTGCGGTGACCAACGAGGGCAAACTGCAGACCGAGCTGGCTCTGCTGCGCTACCGCCTGCCCCGTCTGCAGGGCATGGGCGAGGCCCTGAGCCGTCAGGGCGGCGGCGGTGGCGGCGGCGGCGGTGCCCGCCGCGGTGCCGGTGAGACCAAGTTGGAACTGGACCGCCGCCATGTGCACGCCCGCATCGACGCGCTGGCCGAGAAGCTGGCCGAGATGGAAAAGCGCCGGGGCGAGAGCCGCAAGGCCCGCGCCAAGACCGGCATGCCGGTGGTGAGCCTGGTGGGCTACACCAACGTGGGCAAGTCCAGCCTGATGAACGCCCTGTGCGGCCCCAGTGTGGCCGAAGCCGACATGCTGTTTGCCACCCTGGACCCCACCAGCCGCAAACTGGTGCTGCCCAGCGGCATGGCCGTGCTGCTGGTGGACACGGTCGGTTTCGTGTCCCGCCTGCCCCACAATCTGGTGGAGGCCTTCAAGTCCACGCTGGAAGAAGCCGCCTGGTCGGACGTCATCATCCGGGTGGCGGATGCCGGGGATGAGCAGCGCGAGGAACAGCTGGCTGTGACCGACGAGGTGCTGGACGGGCTGGACTGCACGGACATTCCCCGCCTGACCGTGTACAACAAGTGCGACAAGCCCAACACCCTGTCCTTTGACCCGGACATCCTGCTCACCAGTGCAAAGACCGGCTATGGGCTGGACACCCTGCTGCAGAAGCTGGACGAACTGCTCAGCGACCGGGTGCACACCATCCGGGTGCTGCTGCCCTACGACAAGCTGGGCCTTGCCGCCCCCATGCGGGAGCGTGGCAGCGTGCAGGTGGAAGAATACCGGGAAGATGGCCTGTATCTGGAGGGCATCGTCAAGACCGAGGACCTGCACTGCTTTGAAGGGTACCTCGTGTAAAAAATAAAAAAGCCCCAACAAACACAAAAACCCGCCTGGCAGCGGGTTTTTGTGTATAGAGGGGTGGGAAAGTATATAAAGTGGTGAATCTCAATTTCACAGCAGGCCTTTGTGCGGGGCGCTGCCTTGCATGATGTATTATACGCGTTTTTTCTTTCTTGTCAAACCAATTTTTTTCATTTTACTTTAAAATTATGCTTTACTTTTCCCGCAAAACTTTATATAATTAACGCAAAGCGAAGCAAAAGCAAGGTTTTTCAACCTTTGTGCGTTTGCGACAACAATAAAACTTTACTTTCAGAAAATTTTATACAATCCAACATATTTCAAAGGAGCATCTCCCATGGACGATCTGGATCGAAAAATTCTTTCCCTGCTGGCCAAAAACGCCCGCATGCCGGTCAAGGAGATCGCCGAGCAGGTCTCGCTGACCAGCCCGGCCGTGTCCAGCCGCATCCACAAGCTGGAGACGGACGGCATCATCAGCGGCTACACCGTCACCCTGAACCGCCCGGCCGACCGCGTGTATGTGGACGCCCTCATCAGCCTGTCGGTGGCCCCCTCCAAGCAGGACGCCTTTCTGGAGCTACTGCAGAACAGCAAGGAAGTGCTGCAGTGCTACCACGTCACTGGTGCCTATACCTTCCTGGTCAAGGTGAGCTGCGGCAGCATGCCCCAGCTGGAACACCTGATCCTGCAGTTCCAGAAGCTGGGCACCACCAGCACCCAGATCATCCTTTCCACCCCGGTGAATCACGGCGAGCTGGATGCGCTGATGCTGTGAGCCGTTCATAAAACTGTTACCATTTTCCTGCAATCCTCCGCGCGTCTGGTTCGTATATGGTATACCAGCCGCAAAACAGCGCACACTAGCCGTGCACTGCGGCGCAGCTCCGCCACACGAAGCACTGGATATGAAAGGACTACACGACTATGAAACGACTCATCGCCGCCCTGCTGGCAGGGCTGACCCTGTTTGCCCTTGTGGGCTGCTCCGCCGGCAGCAAGGCCGACTCCGCCGCCCCGAAGGATTATTCCCAGATCCTCCACGATGCCCGCACCGACGAGGAAAACGAATACGATATGATCTTCACCAAAGGCGAGGACGGCAAGTTCACCGCCATCGACGGCTACAGCGCCGAGTACGAGGCCGGCCAGCTGGACGATGAGGTGCGCAGCATCCTGCTGCCCCTGCTGAATCTGGAAGATGATATGTACACCGACCTTGCCGCCTCCATCTCTGCCATGATGGTGCGCAGCTATGCCGTGGCCATCGTCAAACCCGCCGAGGGCAAGACCGACGCTGTGAAGAGCGCACTGGAAGCCTATGTGACCAGCGAGCAGCAGTCCATGGAGCACTATCTGGAAGATCAGTACCAGATCGCCAAGGCCGCCACCGTCACCGTGGCCCCCACCGGCGAAGTGATCCTGGTGTGTGCCGAGAACCACGACACCCTGCTGGCCAACATCGAAAAGGCACTGGCCGCGTAAGACCCATACAAATTTACCGCACTCCGCCGCGAGTGCGGTTTCTTTTTGCCCGCAGTTGTGCTATACTGTTCCGGTAATCGTGCAGTTTTACAGGAGTAACCTTTATGTATAAAGCAACCATCGTCATCCCCAACATTAACGGCAAGGGCTGGCTCAAAGACTCCATCGAGTCGGTCTACGCCCAGACCGAGCAGAACTTCCAGCTCATCGTGGTGGACAACGGCTCCACCGACGAAAGTCTGGAACAGGCCCGCAGCTACTGCAGCCGGGCCAACTTCACCCTGATCGAAAACGGCACCAACACCGGCTTTTCCCACGCGGTGAATCAGGGCATCGCCATGGCCGAGAGCGAGTATGTGGTGCTGTTCAACAACGACGCCTTTGCGGAGCCCCAGTGGCTGGCCGAGCTCATCCGCACCGCCGAAACCGACCCCAAGATCTTTGCGGTGCAGAGCCTGATGATCCGCCACTTTGACCGGGAGCTGGCCGATGACGCCGGGGACTATGTGACCTGGATGGGCTTTGCCTGCAAGACCGGCGACGGCCGCCGTGTCAGCCGCTACACCAAACAAAAGCGTATCTTCTCGGCCTGCGGCGGGGCCGCGCTGTACCGCAAGCGCATTCTGGACGAGATCGGCACCTTTGACGAAAACTTTTTTGCCTACTTTGAGGATGTGGACCTGAGCTGGCGTGCCAACAACGCAGGTTACAAAAACGTGCTCTGTCCCACGGCAAAGTGCTACCACATCTGCGGAGCCAGCACCGGTGCCGTGCGGTACAACGCCTTCAAGAGCCAGCAGAGCGGCCGCAACAGCATTCTGCTGCCCCTCAAGAACGAGCCGCTGCTCATGCTGGTGCTCAACTTTATCCCGCTGGCCGCGGGCTACCTGCTCAAGTGCTACAAGTTCCACAAGCAGGGCTTTGGCGAGGCGTGGGACAAGGGCATGCACGAGGCCTTTGCCCTGCTGAAAGAGGGCAGGCTGGGCAAGCGCCCCTTCCGCTGGCGTGACCTGCCCCACTACCTCCTCATGGAACTGTGGATGATCTGGAACATGGTGCCCTACCTGTGGTATCGTCTAGTGGTCGTGCGGTTCGATCTGAAATAACTCCTTCCGTCACGGCTTACGCCGTGCCACCTCCCTCAGCGAGGGAGGCTTTCTCAAAAAAAGACACCCGGCTGTGATGTTTCACAGTCGGGTGTTCGTTTTTGCAGGTATTATGCGGCCGTGCTGGACGCGCCGTTATCGGCGGCATCTGCTTCGGCTGCGGTACTGCCAGCAGCCGGCTCGTCCAGGTTCTGGGTGTCCGGCTCGGCAGCTGCGTCCGAAGCGGCATCGGAAGCCGCCTCCGAGGAACCGGCGGTGGCCAGGATGGCATCCTGCACATCGCTTTCGGCCATGGGCTGCGGCTGGCTGGCGGCCTCGGTGCTCGCCGCGCTGTCGGGCTTGGTCTCGCTCTCGGTCAGACCGGTGAGATACCAGCTGCCGCTCTGGCGCTCGAACAGATAGTCCATATACTTGGTGGGCGTGTCCGAGGACTGGTTGATGATGCTGTCATCGGTGCTGGAGGTGGGAATATAGCCCACGGTGACGTGCAGCTGGCCGCTGCGCTTGAACAGCCGGGTGACCACGGCGCGGTAATAGCCCACCGTACCGGTGACCGGGATCTTGTAGCACTGGCTGCTCTCGTCAAACTCGATGGTCATATCTTCCATCTCGAAGCTGCGGTGGGTCAGCTTGAAGCTTGGGCCCACCAGCCGGGCCAGATAGGCGTCCACTTCCACCGAGGGCAGCAGCAGCTGTTCGGTGTCGGGGTCGGTGTTGTAGTTGTCGAAGCCGCCCTGCGTCTCCTGGATGTTGTAGATGCAGCCCCACACGGCAGCTTCCCGCAGGGTCAGGTCGTCGATGTTCTCGATGCCGTCAAAGGGCATGGGGTCAAACAGCACCAGACCCTCCAGCTTGTCCTCGTATTCCTGCTTCTGGGCGGTGTCATCGAACAGGTTGGCCACCAGTCCCACACCGGCCCGCAGCACGGTCACAAACCCCACCAGAACCAGGATCGTGATCAGCAGGCCCAGCGCCTGCCGCCCCCGGCGGCGCTGCAGCCGGGCGTGTTCTTCCGGGGTGATATAATGTTTTGTCATGGTTTTTTATCTCCCAAGGTTTTATTGCTGACTTTCAGTATACCACAGGGCAGCGCAGAGTGCAAAACCCTGCCCATGGTTTTTTTGTGAAAACCCCACTGCGCGGTTACTCCCAATCCTTCCACACATCGGGCTGGTAGCCCACGGTGGCCTTGCGGCCGTTGCGCACGATGGGGGTGCGCAGCAGCTGCTGGTTCTCAAACAGCTTATCCTCTTTCTGCCAGTCGATGAGCGCCTCCAGCAGTGCAAGGGTCTGCTTGTCCTTGGCGTTGGGGTTCACCATCTTTTCCCAGCCGCCCAGGGCGCGGGCCACGTTGTCGAACTCGCCGCGGCTCATGCCCTTTTCCTTCAGGTCGATCATCTGGAATTTGATGCCCCGCTCCTTGAAATAGCGCTGGGCCTTTTTGGTATCAAAGCACTTTGTGGTGCCAAAAATCTGAATGTTCATCGGTCTCTGTCCTCCTGAGCTTCCATTATACCACAGCCGCCCGCAGGTGCCTAGCATATTTCGCACCAAAACCGCCCATACTGGCAGCAGACATCATCCGAAGGAGGCAGATTTTATGATCGCATTCGTTGACCCGGACCTGTGCATCGGCTGCACCCAGTGCGCCGGGCTGTGCCCCGCCGTATTCCACATGGAGGGCGTGCTGGCCGTGGCCGAGCCCGGCCCCATCCCGCCAGAGGAAGTGCCCCAGGCGGTGGACGCCGCCAACGCCTGCCCGGTAAGCGCCATCCGCACCGAGGCGTGAAAAAGAAGCCGTTCTGTCGGGGCCGCCCCCGGTGGAACGGCTTCTTTTCCTTCTCATTCTTTTGTGCTATACTATAGGATGTGAAATTATGGAACGGAGGACTGTATGCTATGCGCTTACTGGTCATCGACGGCAACAGCATTGCCAACCGCGCCTTTTTTGGCATCAAGCTGCTGACCACCAAGGACGGCCGCTATACCAATGCGATTTACGGCTTTTTGAATATCCTGCTCTCCCTGCTCAAGGAGTGCCAGCCCGATGAGGTGGCTGTGGCCTTTGACCTGAAGGCTCCCACCTTCCGCCACAAGATGTACGACGGCTACAAGGCCACCCGCCACGGCATGCCGGAGGAGCTGGCCCAGCAGATGCCGGTGCTCAAGGAGCTGCTGGCAGACCTGGGCTACCGCACCGTCACCGCCGAGGGCTGGGAGGCCGACGACATCCTGGGCACGCTGGCCGCCGCCTGCGCCGCCCGGCAGGATGACTGTTTCCTGGCCACCGGAGACCGCGACAGCCTGCAGCTGGTGAACGACACCACCACGGTGCTGCTGGCCGCCACCGTGATGGGCCGCAGCAAGACCGTGACCATGGACGTGGACGCCATCCACGAAAAATACGGCATTGAGCCCCGGCAGCTCATTGAGGTGAAGAGCCTGATGGGCGACACCTCCGACAACATCCCCGGCGTAAAGGGCATCGGCGAAAAGACCGCCCTGAGCCTGGTGCAGACCTTCGGCTCGCTGGAGGGCGTGTACGCCAACCTTGACGACAAGCGCATCAAGCCCAAGCAGCGGGAGCACCTCATGGAGGACAAGCCCATGGCCGAGCTGAGTCACACGCTGGGCACCATCCGCACCGATGCGCCCATCGACACGGTCGAGGGCAGCTACGCCGTGGGCGAGGGCAACAAGGCCGCCGCCGTGCGTCTGCTGCAGGAACTGGAGATCCACTCGCTGATCCCGCGCTTCGGGCTGGACGGTGTGGCCCTGGAGCTGTCTCTTATACACATCTCCG
>ENA-OYXQ01000780-OYXQ01000780.1-human-gut-metagenome-genome-assembly--contig:-NODE-780-length-12446-cov-11.997902_pt1 | contig 12446 bp, 8 predicted proteins | sample MGYA00243974_ERZ653430 | MGnify/ENA primary metagenome ERZ653430 (study PRJEB26926, sample SAMN06164997) | human gut metagenome | biome: ENVO:00009003; feature: ENVO:2100002; material: ENVO:00002003...
CCTGCTTGATGGCGACAGCAATTCCGCTGCGGAAAATTTCAAAAATGAGTATTGTGGATTCGATTGAAACGGTTGAGTAGAACACTATTTTTTGAACTGTCCGAACTTTCTAATATTTTGTGGACATTTAGGTTTTAGAATGACCTTATCAGTGAAAGCAGGTGGATAAAGGAGCTTTTGTCTATTTGCTGTGCTGATTCTGGTACAGTTGGCGGCCACTGGCACAACAGTTTTCCGCATTTACCCCAAGCAAAGGAGGCGAACAATATGGGCAAAATTTTAATATTATCCGTCACTGACCACGAAGAACATATACTCAATAAAATTATGGAAACTATCGCAAACGAGCCGAAGCTTAACCATATTGCGCCTCCTCTCCCTTGCAACATTCTTTCTTTTAAAAATCTGGAAATCCGGCTGAAGGAGCAGACAGTATCCTGCAGAGATCAACTTGTCACTTTGACTCACCATGAGTTTGCTGTCCTTACATATCTGGCTCGTCATCCCGGCTGGGTATTCTCAGCCAGCCAGATTTATGAGGCCGTATGGGATAGAGACGGTGAACACTGCGGTACCGCTGTTGCCAGCGTCATCGGTCAAATCCGGCGCAAGTTGACGCCAGATACACCAAAGGGTGGCTATATCCGCACCGTACCGGGCAGTGGATATAAATTTGAATCCGTGATATAGGAAACGCCGGACATATGCCGCTTGGCTCTGTCCGGCGCTTCGTTTTATATAAAACAAGGCTACAAGTATTACTTCCTTGCGTTGATTGAGCGAAGAAATTATAATTGAGGAATCACAGAAATCCACATAATTTATATTCTATGAAAAAACAAGTAGGAAAAATGGGGTGTTACCTCAAGGCAGACCAATTATTTGTGTACCGGTGGGCGTATCCCCGGTGCTGTGAAGATGGCTACCATTTGGCTGATTCCCAAGGATGCGGAGAAACCGGCAGACCGCCGTTTCAAAAATACAAAAAAATAATCCTCTCGTGAGGTTTCTGTGACATTTGGATGCTACACTAAGAATGAAGGAGTGTGATATAATGCGAATTTTAGTAGTCGAGGATGACCGACTTTTGAATAATACTTTGTGCTATAACCTGGATACTGCGGGCTATGCCGTGGACTCTGCATTGACAAAATCAGCAGCCAGCAACTTTCTGACCAAGCAGGACTATGACTTGATCGTGCTGGATGTAAACCTGCCGGATGGGAATGGCTTTGATTTCTGCCGTGAGGTAAAGGAGCGCCGGCCGGATACAGCGGTGATCTTCCTGACTGCAAATGATATGGAGAGCGATATGCTCAAAGGTTATGAGCTGGGCGCAGAGGACTATGTGACCAAGCCATTTCCTATGAGCGTCTTTCAAAAAAAGCTGTCCGTGGTGCTGGGGCGGCTGGCGAAACAGTCTGGCGGTGATTGCTATGAGGATGGCGCACTGTCCATCAATTTCTCGGAGATGACTGCTTCCCTGTCCGGCAAGCCGTTGGTGTTCACTCCGTTGGAATACCGGCTGTTGAAAATTCTGACCAAAAACCCGCAGAATGTTTTGACCAGGCAGGTGCTGCTTGAAAAGTTGTGGGATGCCGATGGGAACTTTGTGGATGAACACGCCCTGACTGCGGCCATCAGCCGGGTGCGGAATAAAATTGAAACAGAGGGACGCCAGTACATCAAGACGGTGTACGGCATGGGCTATATGTGGATCGGAGGGGCACCGAAATGAATATGCGAAAACTCTCCATCAACAAAGCCTGCGTCCTTTTGGGAACGCTTTTGCTGCTGGCGGTTGGCGCAGTCTGCGCCGCTGTTTATCTGCTGACCCAGAATATAACCGCTGTCCGGTGTGTGTTCCTGTTCAGTCTCTTTGTACTGCTCTGCGTTATCTTCTTTGTGGTCCTGATCCGCCGGAAGCTGGTCCGGTTCTCCGATGCCTTTTGTGGTCAGATGGATGATATGCTCTCTGGGGATATGCAGCCCAAGCAGACGGTTGAGGAAGAAAGCCTGTTCTATAAAATCAACTACCGGCTGGGGCGGCTGTACGAGGTCATGCAGGAAAATAAAAACAGCATCGCAAAGGAACGGGCTGACCTGCAAGAGCTGATCTCTGACATCTCCCATCAAGTTAAAACACCGATTGCCAACTTGAAGATGATCAACAACACGCTGCTTGAAAACGAGGTTCCCCCGCAGAAGCAAAAGGAATTTCTGACAGCCCAGGCCAGCCAGCTTGATAAGCTGGACTTCCTCATGCAAGCCATGATTAAAACCTCCCGTCTGGAAACAGGAGTCATTTCGCTGGAGCAAAAACAGCAGCCGGTTTATGATACCCTTGCCGCTGCCCTGGGCGGGATTTTGCTCAATGCCGAAAAGAAACAAATAGATGTGCAGGTGGAATGCCCGGAGCATTTGGATGCAAGCCATGATAGAAAATGGACAAGCGAAGCCCTGTTCAACATTCTGGATAACGCAGTGAAGTACACCCCGGCAGGCGGGCAGATCCGCGTGTCGGTGGAAGGCTGGGAAATGTATGTGAAGATCGACATTGCCGACACCGGCATCGGCATTTCAGAGCAGCACCAGGGGACGATTTTCAAACGGTTTTACCGGGAAGATGCGGTACATGATGTGGACGGTATTGGGATCGGACTGTATCTGGCCCGCGAGATCGTGACATTGCAGGGTGGTTATATCCGGGTGGCGTCTGAGGTTGGAAAAGGCTCAACCTTTTCTGTTTTCCTGCTCCGAAAGTAGCGCTGACACGCCCTCAAAATTGAAATGTCACAGACTTGTGACATTTGGGGCCGAATTTAGCGGAAATTTTTTGTGGCTCGTGACATTTCTGTGAGGTTTGGTCGTTACAATGGGTTTATCAAAAAGAAAGGATGGTGTTCTTTATGAGCATTTTGCAAACGACTGAACTGAAAAAATATTATGGCGCAGAGCCGAACATTACCAGAGCCTTGGATGGTGTGACCCTCTCCATAGAAAAGGGCGAATTTGTAGCCATCGTGGGAACCTCCGGCAGCGGTAAATCCACGCTGCTGAACATGATCGGCGGATTGGATGTGCCCACCTCCGGCCAGGTGGTCGTGGATGGCAAGGAGTTGTCCAAACTCAAAGACGAGGAACTGACCGTTTTCCGCAGGAGAAAGATCGGCTTTATTTTCCAAAACTACAATCTTGTGCCGGTGCTGAATGTCTTCGAAAACATTGTGCTGCCTGTGGAGTTGGACGGAAACAAGGTAGACAAGAAGTTTATGAACGAAGTGGTGCAGATGCTGGGGCTGGAGGATAAGCTGAACAATATGCCCAATAACCTCTCCGGCGGCCAGCAGCAGCGCGTAGCCATTGCCCGCGCCTTGGTGTCGAAGCCCGCTATCGTACTGGCTGATGAACCCACCGGCAACTTGGACAGCAAGACCAGCGCCGATGTGCTGGGGCTTCTGAAAACCACAAGTCAGAAATTCCACCAGACTCTTGTGATGATCACCCATAACAGTGAGATCGCCCAGCTTGCTGACCGCATTATTCGGATCGAGGATGGCAAAATCGTGCAGTAAAGGGGGCGGGACTATGAATGACATTCTATTTGGCAATAACAACAAGGCTGTCATCAAAAAGCTGGCGAACCGCAGTTTCCGCAGCAACAAAATGCGGAATGTGATTGCGGTCATTGCGATTGCCCTGACAACCTTTCTCTTTACGGCAGTCCTGACCATTGGTATGGGCGCCAAGGGAACACTGGAATACAACATGGCAAAGATGATTGGCACTGGTGCGGATGCGCTGGTACAGGGTCTTTCCGAAGAACAATTCCAGCAGTTAAAAGAAAATTCCATGTTTGAAAAGGTGGGCTGTTGGGTACCTATTGAGATCATGACCAACACCAACCGGATATTTGCGGAAATTGATTACGCGGATCAGCCCCAGTTGGAGCTTCGGATGCAGACGCCGCGCACAGGCTCTGCTCCCCAAAAAGCAAATGAAGTTTTGGTTTCTGCCAATATACTGAAGGATCTGAACATCGAAGAAAAAATAGGTGCGGAAATCCCCATTGAATTTAAGAATCGTCAAAGCGGCCAGATGTATCATTTTGATATGATTGTATCCGGTATTTACGACACACCAAACGAAAAATCGGAATCAGTCATTGTTTCCAAAGCCTTCATGGAAGAAAATCCGGAGATGATGAACGAAATTGCTCAAGGGCGTGAGGGTTGTGGCATTTATGATGCTGATGTGATTATGCGGGACAGCTCCATGGTAAAGGAGCGCATCTCGGAGTTTGTCCGTAGCATTGGTGGTAATCCAGACGATAGAAGTGCTGAGAATTATGTCCGTGTAGCCCCCAACACTTTCCTTTCCAACAACAGCGGCGGCTCTATCATGTGGCTGGTAGCAGGTGTATTTGGCGTCCTATTCATGTTCTGTGGGTATCTGCTGATCTACAATGTATTCGAGATTGCAGTTACCAACGATATTCGGCAGTATGGCCTGCTACGAACGGTAGGGACTACTTCCCAGCAGATCAAGCGTTTGGTCAACCGGCAGGCGCTGTATCTATTCTTAATGGGTACACCATTTGGCCTGCTTTTTGGCATCCTGCTCGGACGCAGTATTCTGCCTGCGGCACTCCAGATGTTTGCTGCCGATTATAGTGGTAAAAACATTGAGGTCAGCACACTTCCATATTTGGGTATCATCGTAGGTGCGATCCTGTTCTCAGGACTTACGGTTTATATCAGTACCAGAAAGTCGGTGAAGAAAGCCTCCCGTGTGTCACCTATCGAGGCTATCCGCTATGTAGAACAGGATGCGGTTTCCATAAAGCGGAAAAATACAAATACTGGAGCAGTTATTCCTCGCATGGCGAAGGCCAACCTCCAGCGCAATAAGCGCCGGACGGTCTTTATTGTGATTTCCCTGACTTTGAGCATCGTCCTCCTGAACTCGGTATTTATCTTCAGCGGCAGCTTTGATGAAGCTACTTATGTACAAAAACAGACCCGAAGTGACTTTGCGGTTTATAACCCGGACATTCAAGCCGCATGGGGAGATGAATTTGGGCATAGCTGTACTGTTTCAGAAAAATCGGTAGAGGAAATTGAACAGCAGCCAGGTGTAATGAACGAAGTCCGCCTATACCGTAATACTTTTGAGGATGATCATATTGCCTGTGATTGGGGTCCTTCTTTCTCGATTGACAATACAAATAAATATGCCTATGTACTTCCTGATTCATTAAATCTCGGCTGGACTGAGGATGGAGAGGATTATGCTGCGTTGACTGCGGATAACCTTCCTCTTGGGAATGTGTATGGCTTCTCTGAAAATCTCCTGAACAAGATGGACATCATTGAGGGTGAAAGCGATGTGTCTGTCCTGAAAGAAAAACTCTGGAATGGTAACAATGTAATTTTAGTAAGCCACTATAACGATAAGGGAAACTTAAGCGGTGGTGCGGATAATATCTATTATTTTGGCCTGTCGGTTGGAGACACCATTCAATTTTATGAAAATGGAGCTCCGACTGAGGAGTTTACAGTGATTGCAAAGGCTGCTGTTACGAGCAATGAAATGACTTTGACTGGCGGTGGCGATAATATTACAACAGATGTTGGTGGACCAAAGATCTATATGTCAGAAAATAAGTTCAAAGAGATTTATGAAACCCCTACCTTGTACGGTTTCCTCTTTGATGTAGAGGAACAGTATCAGCAGGATATGGAGAACTATCTGATGCGGGACACCGATGTTTCCTATAACTCTATTTCAACGCTGAAAGCTAATGTTTTAGGCATTAAGAATGTTGTCCTGCTGGTTGGTGGAATGATTGGTGCTGTATTTGCTCTGGTGGGCCTGATCAACTTCATCAATCTGGTTATGACCAATATCGTTACCCGCCGTCATGAGTTTGCCACCATGCAAAGCATTGGTATGACGAACCGGCAGCTCCGAAAGATGATGATTTCTGAAAGCTTCTCTTATGTGCTGCTGGCTGGGATTGTCGGAACACTAGTTGCGGCGACACTTGGCATGACATTGCTAAGAGCATTTGTAGAAAATGGTCCTACCAGTATGATGATGACATTCCAGATAACCTTGCTGCCTGCGCTGATTATGCTGGTTCTTTTTCTGGTGCTGGCGTTTATCGTTCCGGTTGTCGCACTCCGACTCCTTAACAATCGGAGTGTCGTAGAGCGGCTTCGGGTAAATGAATAATAGGAGCAGCCATATCAAGTGAATACTTCCTGCGCCGCTGTATGCGGCTGTGGAACATGGAAAACCGGGGGATTTTTCTCCCGGTTTTTCAAATGTCACAGGTTCGTGACATTTGGGGCCGAATTTAGCGGAAATTTTTTGTGGCTCGTGACATTTCTGTGAGGTTTGGTCGTTACAATGGGTTTATCAAAAAGAAAGGATGGTGTTCTTTATGAGCATTTTGCAAACGACTGAACTGAAAAAATATTATGGCACAGAGCCGAACATTACCAGAGCCTTGGATGGTGTGAACCTCTCTGTTGAACAGGGGGAATTTGTAGCGATTGTTGGAACCTCCGGCAGCGGCAAATCCACTCTGCTGAACATGATTGGCGGGCTGGATGTGCCTACCTCCGGCAAGGTCATTGTAGATGGGCGTGACCTATCTACATTGAAAGACGAGCAGCTTACTATCTTCCGCAGAAGAAAGATCGGCTTCATCTTTCAGAACTACAATCTGGTGCCAGTGCTGAATGTCTTTGAAAACATTGTGCTTCCCGTAGAGTTGGATGGAAACAAAGTAGACAAGAAGTTTATGAAAGAAGTGGTGCGGATGCTGGGGCTGGAGGATAAGCTGAACAATATGCCCAGCAATCTCTCCGGCGGTCAGCAGCAGCGTGTAGCCATTGCCCGCGCTCTGGTATCAAAGCCTGCTATCGTTCTGGCGGACGAGCCTACCGGAAATCTGGATAGTATGACCAGCAGCGATGTGCTGAGCCTGCTAAAAGTTACCAGCACGAAATTCCACCAGACCCTCGTGATGATTACCCATAATAATGAGATCGCCCAGCTTGCCGACCGCATTATTCGAATCGAGGATGGCAAAATCGTGCAGTAAAGGGGGCAGGACTATGAATGACATTCTATTCGGCAATAACAACAAGGCTGTCATCAAAAAACTGGCAAACCGCAGTTTCCGAAGCAACAAAATGCGGAATGTGATTGCGGTCATTGCGATTGCCTTGACAACCTTTCTCTTTACGGCAGTCCTGACTATTGGCATGGGCGCCAATGGGACGCTGGAATACAGCATGGCAAAACTGATGGGATCATCTGCTGATGCGCTGGTGCAAGGGCTTTCCGAGGAACAGTTCCAGCAGTTAAAACGAAATGCCATGTTTGAAAAGGTAGGCTGCTGGATACCGGTCGAAATTATGACCAACACAAACCGGCGTGTTGCAGAAGTCGATTATGCCGATCAGACCCAGTTGGAGATTCGGATGCTGACGCCGCGTACAGGCTCTGCCCCTCAAAAAGCAAATGAGGTTTTGGTTTCTGCCAATATACTGAAGGATCTGAACATCGAAGAAAAAATCGGGGCAGAAATTCCTGTGGAATTGAAGGTTCGTCAAAGTGATCAGGTTTATCATTTTGATATGGTCGTATCCGGTATTTACGACACACCAAATGAAAAATCGGAATCGGTCATTGTTTCCAAAGCCTTTCTGGAAGAAAACGCAGAAATGATGAACGATATTGCCCAGGGGCGTGTTGGCTGCGGCATTTATACCGCCGATGTAGTAATGCGGGATAATTATATGGTAAAGGACCGCATTTCAGAGCTTGTCCGCAATATCGGCGGTAATCCGGATGATGTCAATGCAGCCAATGCGGTTCGCGTTGCCCCTAATCCCATTGTCTCTAATGAAAGCGGTCTTATGATGTGGCTGGTAGCCGGTGTTTTCGGTATCCTATTCATGTTCTGTGGGTATCTGCTGATTTACAATGTGTTTGAGATTGCTGTAACAAATGATATTCGCCAGTACGGCTTGCTGAGGACTGTGGGAACAACTTCCAGACAAATCAGGCGTTTAGTCAACCGGCAGGCGCTGTACCTGTTCCTGATTGGTACGCCATTCGGTCTGCTTTTTGGCACATTGATTGGCCGCAGTATTCTGCCCGTTGCACTCCAGATATTTGCTGTTGATTACAGCGGCGGAAACATTGAGGTCGGCACACTCCCCTATTTGGGCATTATCGCAGGTGCGATTCTGTTCTCAGGACTCACGGTTTATATCAGTACCAGAAAGGCGGTAAAGAAAGCTTCCCGTGTGTCCCCTATCGAGGCTATCCGATATGTAGAGCAGGACGCTGTTTCCATAAAGCGAAAAAAGACAGCTTCCGGAGCAGTTATTCCCCGCATGGCGAAGGCAAATCTTCAGCGCAATAAGCGCCGGACAGTCTTTATTGTGATTTCTCTGACTTTGAGCATTGTCCTTCTGAATTCGGTGTTCATAGTGAGTGGCAGTTTTGACGAAGATGCCTATATCGAAAACCAGACCCGAAGTGATTTTATAGTATATAGTCCAGGCATTCAAGCTGCATGGGGAGATAACTTTGGGCATGATAGCGCTGTTCCAGAGAAGGCAGTGGAGGAAATCAAGGAACAGCCCGGAGTCACAAACGAAGTCTACCTGTACCGGAACACTTTTGAAGATGACCATATCTCTTGTGACTGGGGAACTCCCTATGTGGTTGATAACACAAATAAGGAGCAGCGAATGTTGCCGGAACACCTCAATTTAGGTGTTTACCAAACAGAAAATGGTGGGCATACTGTTGGGTTGACTGCGGATAACCACCCTCTCGGAAATGTATTTGGTTTTTCGGAAAACTTCTTCGATCGGCTGGACATTATAGAAGGTGAAACTGATTTATCTGTCTTAAAAGACAAACTTTGGAATGGAAACAATGTAATTTTAATGGGCGAATATGACGATCATGGTAACTTTGATGGGGCGGAGTCCGCTTTTTATTTTGGATTATCAGTTGGAGATACCATTCAGTTTTATGAAAATGGAACTCCAACCGAGGAGTTTACCATTATCGCAAAAGTCGCAGCTACTCATAGCGAAACGACTATGACTGGAGGCGGTTCAAATATCGCACAAATAATAGAAGGTCCTAAAATTTTTATGGCTGAAAACAAATTTAAGGAGATTTATGAAACGCCTACCTTGTATGGTTTCCTTTTTGATGTAGAGGAACAGTACCAGCAGGAGATGGAAAGCTATCTGGCGCAGGATACAGATGTTGCCTATACCTCTATCCTGACGATGAAAGCAACTGTTTCTGGTGTTAAAAATGTCGTTCTTCTGATCGGCGGAGTGATCGGCGCTGTGTTTGCCCTGGTGGGACTAATCAACTTCATCAATCTGGTTATGACAAACATCATTACCCGCCGGCACGAGTTTGCCACCATGCAGAGTATCGGTATGACGAACCAGCAGCTCCGAAAGATGATGATTTCTGAAAGTTTCTCCTATGTGCTGCTGGCCGGGATTGTCGGTACGCTGGCTGCTGGTGTGCTTGGCATGACATTGGTAAGGGCTTTTGTAGACATCAGCCCAAGTAGTATCATGATGACATTCCAGATGACCTTGCTGCCTGCGCTGATTATGCTGGTTCTCTTTCTGGTACTGGCGTTTATTGTTCCCGTTATCGCGCTCCGGCTCTTTAACAATCGGAGTGTCGTAGAGCGGCTTCGGGTAAATGAGTAAGGACATAGGAGGTGACCAACATGAATGATATTTTATTTGGCAACAATAATTCCAAAGTGATTACCAAGCTGTCCAAACGCTATTTCAAGAAGAATAAGGTACGCAATCTGGCAGCACTGTTAGCAATCATCCTGACTGCTTTCCTGTTTACCTCTGTCACTTCCCTGGCGTTCAATATGGCGTCCTCCATCCAGCTCTCTCTGCAAATGCAAAAAGGCAGCAAGGCGGATGGCACTTTGGGGTATATGACGGAGGAACAGTATGAGCAGCTTGTAAACAGCGATTTTGTGGAGCAGGCAGGCCACCGGCGTATCATTGGCTATGCAAGCAATACTTCCAGCCATTCCATTGAGATCAATTATGCGGACAGTGTGCAGCAGGAACTGACTTTCTGCGTACCTACTCATGGAGCAGCACCGGAGAAGGCAAATGAGATTGCCACCACGGATTTGGCACTGAAGGCGCTGGGTGTAGAACCTGAGATTGGCGCAGAGGTTCCGCTGGAATTTGAACTGCGGGGAAAAACTTATCATTATGATATGGTGCTTTCCGGCTGGTGGGAAGCGAGCAATGACTCTGTGAGCGTTGCGACTGTTTCAGAGCAGTTTATAAAAGAAAACCCCGATGTGGTCCAGAACACTTATGCGGTAGACCATGAAATGTCCGGCGTTACTTTTTCCGATGTTGTGCTGAAGAATAAAGCAAATGTTCAGCAGCAGTTAAATGATTTTGTTTACTCCATTGGCGGCAATCCAGAGGATATGAGCGCAGGCAATTTCATTCTCGCCTCTGAAAATCAAATGTCCCAGGGATTGACCTCATCAGAGTCCATCGTGTTTGCCGTTGTATTTATCTTGATGTTTGTCGTGTGCGGATACCTGCTGATCTACAATATCTTTGATATTTCTGTGATGCAGGATGTCCGTCAATACGGCCTGCTGCGGACGATTGGAACTTCCACACGGCAGATCAAGGGTATTGTGAACCGTCAGGCAGTCTGGCTCACGCTGATTGGGCTGCCCATCGGTCTGATTGCCGGTTTCTTTGCCGGTTGGGTACTGCTTCCTGCCGTGACAGAGATCATTAACCTTGAATATTCTATGGTGGGTACATCCGTATCTACCTCGCCGCTGATCTTTGTTATCGCCGCCCTCTTTACGATCCTGACCGTGTTTATCAGCACCCGGAAGCCTGCAAAAAAGGCGGCAAAGATTTCTCCTTTGGAGGCGATTCGTTACACAGAGCAGAACGCCTATAAAAAGAGAACCGCAAAGCGAACCAATGGAGTAAAGCTGTCCCGTATGGCCTTATCCAATCTGGGGCGCAATCGCCGGCGCTCAGCGTTCATCATTATTTCTCTGCTTCTGTGCATCGTTCTGTTTAACTCTATCATCATCGTGACGCAAAGCCTTGATGAAGAAAAGTGGGTAAATCGTGTTACCAGAACAGATTTTAATGTCTATAACTCCGCCGCATTTAATGTAATGGAAAGCGTTCAGCACCATGAAGATACGCTCTCACAGCAGGCGGTGGATCTGATTGCCGGACAGCCCGGAGTTGAGGATGAACGCTATCTTTACCGAAATACAAAAGACGATAGAAATGTGTTGGTTGACTATGGGTTTGAAGATTTAAGCGGCATAGAGCTATTCCATGAGGAAGAAGGCGTCGTAAATCAAAGCTATCAGGGATACAGCCTGTACACAAGTTCTGATACCGAAAGGCGCTATTTTGGTAATGTGATGGGTGCCTCCGAGAATTTCTGGGCGGATATGCGTATTTTTGAAGGCGAGAAGGATACTGAAACCTTAACGCAGAAAATGGCTACCGGAGAATATGTCATTATTGGCTGCCCCATCGACAAACTGACGGAGGAACCAAAGAACACTCCGCTGACCGATCAGTTACAGGTTGGAGAGAGCATTTCCTTCTACAAGGATGGTGAACTGGTCAAAACCAGCACCATCCTTGCAAAAGCGATCCTCGTGGGAACAGAAACCGAAACGCCCACAGGCACCACCGCCCAGGTGCATATCGGCGCTGATGCTCCTTTTGTATATCTGCCGGACACTGTATTTAAGGAAATCTATGACGCTCCCACGCTGCTGACTTATGGATTCAATGTGGATGAAGCCTTGCAGCCGCAGATGGAAGAATTTTTGAGCAGCTATGTGAGCGAAAATTCTTCGGTTGCCTATACTTCCACCAAGTTGTTGAAAGAGCAGCTTGATTCGGTTCGCAGTATGATTCTGGTTATCGGCGGTCTGATTGGATGTATCATGGCCTTTGCGGGACTGATCAACTTTACCAACATGATCATTACCAACATCATTACCCGCCGCCACGAGTTTGCTACCATGCAGAGCATCGGTATGACCGGCAAGCAGCTTCGCCGCCTGATGGTCTATGAGGGCATCTATTATGCCATAGGTGCGGACATTATCGGCGGAGCAGTCGCAGCGATTTTGGCAGTCACAGTGCTAAAGAGCGCATTGAATGGCCCCTCCATGTGGTTCTTTACTCTGAACATTACATTGGTTCCTGTTCTGGTCATTGGTGTGCTTTATCTGCTGCTGGCTGCGGTTATTCCGCTGATCGTTCTCCACTTCTTTAATAAGGGAACTGTGGTGGAACGGCTGAGGACTTCGGAGTGAAATATCGCAAAAATAA
>ENA-OYXQ01000783-OYXQ01000783.1-human-gut-metagenome-genome-assembly--contig:-NODE-783-length-12424-cov-8.203331_pt1 | contig 12424 bp, 10 predicted proteins | sample MGYA00243974_ERZ653430 | MGnify/ENA primary metagenome ERZ653430 (study PRJEB26926, sample SAMN06164997) | human gut metagenome | biome: ENVO:00009003; feature: ENVO:2100002; material: ENVO:00002003...
CGGAGATGTGTATAAGAGACAGCCACGACCCCATGGACCTGCCGCTGGCGGCAGTCAATGCAATGGCCATCGTGAAGTTCTCGATAAGGAAGAATATGATGATGTAGAGGGCGGCATTATCACCGGAAATTTCGTAAGAAAGCTCCTGGCAAGGATCATTCAACAAGCAAACAGAGAAATTATACAAAAAAAGCTTGTAATTTATTCTTTTATCTTATTTTTGCGATGCCATAGGCATAATAATAAGTATCCGGAAAAAAACATGCTTATTCCATCCAATAGAACAAAGAGGGAGTGCATTCTTTCAAGGTTATGTTTTCTAGTGCTTTCAGTATGGGTGTTCCTACCTTCCGCAGCACAGAACAATCCCTACAAGATAGACGATGCACTCTACCCCATCTACCAGCGGGCTTCCAAGCAGGCACGCCAGCAGGAGGGGTTGCTGGTGGCCGACACTTTGTATCAACAGGCTCTGAAGCTCGGTGACAAAAAAGCACAATGCCTGGCATACATCATCCCCCTGCAGTTCTATATATCCCAAAAAGATGATAGCAAAATAGAAAAGGCATCCACTGACCTGAAAGAGATTTCACGTGCCAATAACTATCTGCAATATTATTATCACGCTTGGAGCAGCGAAATCATCTACTTCCTGAACCAACAACGCTCATTGCTCGCCTTGCAGAAAGCGGAAAAAATGAAAAAGCAAGCTTTTGCCGACAGATACCCTTACGGTATCTTCAGCTGTATCCGAACCATGGGCCATATCTACAAATCACGCGGAAACTTCGACCTCTCCGCCCAATACTATCAGGAAGCCTTGGACTATATGCTGAAGAATATGCCCGACCAAGATCCCAGCCAACTATACTCAAGCCTTGCCGAATATTACCGTAACACCCAAAAAGATTACGCCACCGCACTGGACTATTGCGAAAAAGCCTTGAAGAGCGCCAAAACAGAACGGAACATAGCCCAAGCCATGATAGAGAAATGCCTGGTACTATTCCGGCAGGGACGTATAGATGAATTCAACGACTGCTATAAAGAAGCCGTACAAATGGCGGACCGTTGCAAGCTCTCTGCCAGCGTTTCCCTACTGATAGCCCACATCAGCAAGAACATACTGGACAAACAGTATGAGCAGGCCCATGCCCACGCTGACCAATTGTCCGAGGAAGGCTTGCAACAACATGCCTACATTTACGAATGCGCCAAAGACTATCCCAATGCCATCAAATATCTGAAAAAATACCACCAGCAGTTGGATTCGACGAACAATCTCCTGCAACTGTCGGACATCGCCGAACTGAACACCCAGATAGGCGCCGAACGCCTGAAAATGGAAAACATACAGGCCACCTCGCGCTACCGCATCACTCTTTTCAGCATTGTCACCGGCTTTTTGCTGTTATCCCTGCTTTTCCTGATGCTCTACCTCCACCGCAAACGTAAAGTCAACCTCGAACTATGCCACAAGAACGAGGAACTTTCCGAAGCGCGCGACCAAGCCGAAGCAGCCAACAAGGCAAAGAGCATCTTCCTGCAGAACATGAGTCACGAAATACGGACACCGCTCAACTCTATCGTGGGCTTCTCACAACTCATCACTTCCCCCGACGCGAACCTTTCCCAAGAGGAAAGGCAGGATTTCTGCCATCTCATACAGCACAATTCCGACCTCCTCCTTACACTGGTGGGGGACATCCTCAGCGCAGCCGAGTTGGAAAGCAACAGATACACCATGAAGATAGCGCCGCACAGTTGCAACAAGCTCTGCCGGGAAGCCATAACCACCGTTGAACACCGCAAGCCCGAAGGCGTGAAGCTCTACTACACCTCCGAAGTGGACGACTGCTACGAACTGAGCACCGACGGGCAACGTGTGTGCCAGATACTCATCAACTTCCTTACCAATGCAGAGAAACACACCACACAAGGCGAAATCCGCCTGCACTGCTCCCTCACAGAGCATCCCGGATACGTCACCTTCTCCGTCACCGATACCGGTACCGGCATTCCCCCGGAATACTCGGAAACCATCTTCGAACGTTTTGAAAAGGCCGACAACTTCGGGCAAGGCACCGGTCTGGGACTCAATATCTGCCGCCTCATCGCCGAACAGCTGAAAGGGAAAGTGCTGCTGGACAAGGAGTATAAGGAGGGGGCAAGGTTCGTGTTTGTACTGCCGGTGAAAAAATCCATTTGAAGAGCAAGACCAAAACAACAAAGGCTGCCTCTTCTGCATCCTCCGAAACATCGGTATCTGCAGAAGGGCAGCCTTCTATATAAATAGCCGTAAAGCTATGCTGATTATAAACCGAATGCGGCTTTCACCTTGTCCACATAGTCCAGCTTCTCCCAGGTGAAGAGCTCTACCTCTATGTCCTTGTCGCCTTCGTAGCGGCTACGGAAGTGCTTGACGACGGTCTGCGGCTCGCGGCCCATGTGTCCGTAGGCGGCAGTCTCCTGATAGATGGGGTTGCGCAGTTTCAGGCGGTCTTCTATCGCCTTGGGGCGGAGGTCGAACAGCTCGTCAATTTTACGGGCAATCTCACCGTCGCTCATATTGACGTGGCTGCGGCCATAAGTATCTACGAAGATATTGATGGGGCGTGCCACACCGATAGCGTAACTTACCTGTACCAGCATTTCGTCGGCAACGCCGGCAGCTACCAGATTCTTGGCAATGTGGCGGGCTGCATAAGCTGCGCTGCGGTCTACCTTAGAGGGGTCCTTTCCGGAGAAAGCGCCGCCGCCGTGGGCACCCTTGCCGCCGTAGGTATCTACGATAATCTTGCGTCCCGTCAGCCCGGTGTCACCGTGGGGACCACCGATTACGAACTTGCCCGTGGGGTTGACGTGATATGTGATACGGTCGTTGAACAGTGCCAGCACCTTTTCATGATGGATGGAAGCAATGACACGCGGCATCAGAATCTCGATTACATCCCGGCGGATTTGGGCGAGCATTTCCTCGTCGGCCTTCAGCTGGGCGGCATCGCTGTCGTCGGCAGGCTGTACGAAGTCGTCGTGCTGGGTGGAAACTACGATGGTATCGATGCGTACGGGTGTGCCGTTGTCATCATATTCGATGGTCACCTGGCTCTTGGCGTCGGGACGGAGGTAGGTCATCACCTTGCCTTCGCGACGGACATCTGCCAGCACTTGCAGGATGCGGTGTGCAAGGTCCAGTGAAAGCGGCATGTAATTCTCCGTTTCGTTGGTGGCGTAGCCGAACATCATTCCCTGGTCTCCGGCACCTTGTTCCATGGGGTCCTGTCGCTCCACGCCGCGGTTAATGTCGGGGCTCTGCTCGTGGATGGCGCTCAGCACGCCGCACGAATTGCTCTCGAACATATACTCGCCTTTGGTATAGCCGATTTTCTTGATTACTTCGCGTGCGATGAGAGGCATGTCAACGTACGCTTTGGTTTTCACTTCTCCAGCCAGCACTACCTGACCGGTAGTAACCAGAGTTTCGCAAGCTACTTTCGAACTGGGGTCGTAGGCCAACAGTTTGTCAAGCACAGCGTCCGATATTTGATCGGCCACTTTGTCGGGGTGTCCTTCAGACACCGATTCGGATGTGAATAAATATCCCATTTCAGTTGAGAATTGATAGTTGATAATTGATAATTCAACGAATGGCGGAAGGAGGTGTGTGGAGTAGATGCATCCGGCACACAAACGTGCCGTCAGAAAAGGATGTGTTTTAGCATTTTTTTCTGTGGTTGCAAGCTACTCAAATCTCTCCACATATCGTTTTTCGGGGGCAAAGATAGTGCAAACCGAACGCAGAACAAAATGAACTTGTTCATTTTTTATGCTGAGGTGCAGCCTATCTTCGCTTTCCGGAGGCAAAGATAAAAAAGAAATCTTGTATCTGCGCTACAGATAGCAGAGATTAACACTGATTTTGCAACAATTCCCCGATTGTCTTTCCCAATACCGGATGCACCACGCCTGAAGCAATCTCCGCCAACGGCTCCATCACGAAACGGCGTTCCTGCATCAGCGGATGAGGAAGTTTCAGTTCAGGCGTATCCAGCAAAACGGGAGTACCGTCATCGGCAAAACAGAGCAGCAGGTCGATGTCTATCACACGGTCGCTATACACTGCATTGACAGACTTATGCGTACGCCCCATCTCCCGCTCGATTTCCTGCGTCGTTTGCAACACCTCCAAAGGTGCCAAAGCAGTGCCTACGCAGAGTGCGGCATTCAGAAAAGTATTATCGGAAGAAAAGCCCCACGGGGCAGTAGCATAAAAAGCAGATAGGGAAATCACTTCCCCTATCTGCTTTCTTATCTTTTGGACGGCCATGCGGAGGTTCTGCTCCTTATCGCCGAGATTGGTACCAAGACTGAAATAAACAACCATAATTACCGGTCTGTAATCAGCATCGCATCTCCATACGTACCAAAGCGGTACTCTTCCTTCAATGCCACATTGTATGCCTCCATCACCTGCTCGTAACCGCCGAAAGCGGCAACAATCATCAGCAGGGTACTGAGCGGCATGTGGAAGTTGGATATCATGGCATTGGCCACGGTAAAGTCGTACGGCGGGAAGATGAACTTGTTGGTCCAACCCTCGTATTCCTTCAAATGTCCGTCGGTGCTGACGGTGCTCTCGATGGCACGCATCACGGTGGTACCTACGGCACAGACTTGGCGGTTCAGGTCTTTGGCATGGTTCACAATCCGTACGGCTTCCTCGTTCACAATCATCTGCTCGGAGTCTGTCTTGTGCTTGGTGAGGTCTTCCACATCAATGTCGCGGAAGTTACCCAAGCCGGCATGCAGGGTGATGTAGGCAAAGTCAATACCCTTGATTTCCATACGCTTCATCAGCTCGCGGCTGAAGTGCAGGCTGGCGGTAGGCGCCGTAACAGCTCCTTCGTTGCGTGCAAAAATAGACTGGAAACGTTCGGCATCGTCCGGCTCTACGGGACGGTTGATGATACTGTGGGGCAGCGGCGTTTCGCCCAGCGCATAGAGCGCCTTCTTGAACTCATCGTGCGGACCGTCGTAAAGGAAACGAAGCGTACGCCCACGCGAAGTGGTGTTGTCGATAACCTCAGCCACCATAGAGTCGTCGTCACCGAAGTAGAGCTTATTGCCGATACGTATTTTACGGGCAGGATCCACCAGTACATCCCACAACCGGAGCTCTTCGTTCAACTCACGCAACAAGAACACTTCAATACGCGCACCGGTCTTTTCCTTGTTACCGTACAAGCGGGCAGGGAAAACCTTGGTGTCGTTGAAGATAAACACATCTTTGTCATCAAAATAGTCCAGAACATCCTTGAACATCTTGTGCTCAATCTCACCCGTCTTACGGTGCAACACCAGCAGACGTGACTCGTCTCTGTACTTCGTGGGGTGCAAAGCTATCTTCTCTTCGGGAAGCTTGAATTTGAATTGCGACAGTTTCATAATTAGTTATGAGTTATAAGTTATTTATTATTTATATCAGTCTGTTTTAGTCATAAGAGGGTATGAGTTATCCGGCAGTATGCTACACTTCATAGCAAATAACTCATAACTTATAACTAAATATCTATCTCCTGCGCCTCTATCCACTCTTTAAAATCGAGGGGATTGAGGCAGTCTGCCAGCCGGACGTCGCCTACGCGGGTACGCTCCAGGGCGGTGAGGTGAGCGCCGCTCTGCAGGGCTTCGCCGATGTCACGTGCCAGGGCGCGGATATAGGTTCCTTTGCTGCATACTACGCGTACCTTTATCCACGGTTCGGCAATATCCAGCCCGTCGTCCAGCAGCTCTATCTCGTCGATGACGAGCAACTTGGGTTTCAGCTCTACCTCCTCTCCCTTGCGGGCAAGGTCGTAGGCACGTTTCCCGTTCACCATACATGCCGAGAAGGCGGGAGGCACTTGCTGTATCTCGCCGATGAACTTCTTCAGCGTCTCCTCCACCAGTCCGCGGGTGATGTGCTCCGTGGGATAGGTGGCATCTATCTCATGTTCCAGGTCGTAAGAGGGAGTGGTGGCACCCAACCGGATGGTGGCAACGTACTCCTTCGTGTGATACTGGAATTCCTCAATCCGTTTCGTGGCCTTGCCCGTACAGACTATCATCACCCCCGTAGCAAGCGGGTCGAGGGTACCGGCATGGCCTACTTTCAACTTCTTCTCCTTTATCCGCCGGCAGATGTGGTAACGCGCATGTCCCACAACCTTGAACGATGTCCATCCCAGCGGTTTATTGAAATAGAGGACTTCTCCTTCTTTAAAATTCATTGGCCTCTCCCCTAACCCCTCCCCGGTAGGGAGGGGGATAAAATGGTACAACTTAATATTTTTCTCTTATTGATTTCCGGAGTAATCAGTCTTTCCCCCACACAAGGAGGGGACTTTAGCTTAATATGAGCGTTATGACACCGGCTATCGCGCAATAGATGGCAAAATAAATCAGCTTGCCCTTCTTCACAATATTTATCATCCACTTGCAGGCCAGGCAGCCCGAAACAAAAGCAGCCAGGAAACCTACCACCAGCGAAAGTGTCGGAATATCCCCTGCAACCGCCTCACCTTTCATCATCTTCATTCCATCCAGCAGTGCCTCGCCCAGGATGGGAGGCATCACCATCAGGAAAGAGAACTGTGCCAGCTTCGCCTTGTTGTCGCCCAGCAACAGACCGGTTGCAATGGTACTGCCCGAACGGGAAAGCCCCGGAAGCACCGCGCATGCTTGTGCAAGACCGATGATAAAGGCATCCTTCATGCTGATGTTCTCCTTCTGCTTCGGCTTATAATAATAGGAGAAAGACAGCAGCAGAGCTGTCAGCAGCAGGCAGCAGCCCACAACGACCAGTCCCGAACCGAAAATGGCCTCTACTTCGTCCTTGAAAAATACCCCCACAATGCCGATAGGTATCATGGATACCAGTATATTGATGACGTAACGTGTCTCCTCGTTCATCTGCCACTTGAACAGTCCCTTGAAAATCCAGTCAATCTCTTTCCAGAGTATCACCAGCGTACTGAACACCGTAGCCACATGTACCACTATCGTAAAAGCAAGATTCTCCTCTCCCTCAATACCGAACAATGCCGAACCGATGGCGAGGTGTCCGCTACTGCTCACCGGCAGATATTCGGTCAGTCCTTGAATAAGCCCAAGGATAAGCGCTTCAAACCATTCCAATTTGTTTAAGTTTTTAAGTTCTTGAGTTGCCGGAGGGGCTGTCCGGAAGCTCTGTTACTACTTTCTTTCTGATTATTTTTCAGACGCAGATAACGCAGATGACACGGATTTCTAATATTCCAATCTGCGTCATCTGTGTAATCCGCGTCTGAAAGTTTACTCCTCTGCACAACAGCTTTTAGGCTTGCGCAGCACGGCATATATCATGAACACAAACCCCAGCAGGCAAACTACCGGAGCCACCTTGATGCGTCTCACACTAAAAATGTCCGGCTCAAAGGTCGTCGGGGTAGACACGGGGCCGGTCATCAGAAGAAAACCAATGATAACCACCGCCATTCCGATGCCAAGCAGGATAAAATTGGTCTTATCAAAAGCGAATTTCTCTTTACTCATCTATACATTTACTATTTTACTATTTACAATTTACTATTTGGAGGCTGCGATAACAGTACTTTCTCTCTATGCACTTCAAGGCGTTAAATATAATACAGTGTGCTTGCCTTCATCCTCAGATATTTGTTGATGGAAAGCAAAGCGCACAGCCACGTAATAAGTACACCGAACACCAGCACGGCACCCGACACCAGCACCATCACCTCGGGCGTAATCACCTTGACCAACTCCGGTTCGTAGGACACCAGCCAATAGGCGGCTCCCCACAGAATGCTGTCGGCTATGAAAGCGGCCAGCACACCTATCCAGAAATTGCGCCGCAGAAACGGACGACGGATGAATGCCCAGCTTGCTCCCACCAGCTTCATGGTGTGGATAAGGAAACGCTTGGAATATATAGCCAGACGGATGGTGTTGTTTATCAGCGCAAAGGAGATAAACGTCAGTATCACAGCCAGCCCCAGCAGCATCAAGCTGATATTCCTTATATTATCGTTCACGGCATCTATCAAGTCTTTCTGATAGAGCACTTCCTGGATATTGGTATTCTTTTTAATCAGTTTCTCTATTTTGGCGATGCTGTCCGAATTGGCATAGTCGGAATGCAGCTTGATTTCGATGGAGGCAGTGAAAGGATTGTAGCCGAGGAACTCTTGCGGGTCCGTACCCATCGCCTCAGTCTGCTCGCGGAGTGCCTGCTTCTTGGAAATGTATTCCGTCTGCTTCACAAAAGCCTCCTTGTCCAGCCTCTTCTGAAGCTTCAGGATGTCGCTCTCCTTCATGTCGTCACTGACAAGCACGGAGAAACTGATGTTCTCCTTGACGTACACGGAAAGATTATGAGCCGCGAGCACAAAGAATACAACCAGCCCCAACAGCAGTAACACCAGCGTCGTACTGATGCTGGACGTAATGAACTGCATGTCAAAATAGGATACCGAGTTATTCTTTCCTTTCATTATATCAATTATAAGTTACGAGTTACAAGCTACAAGTTATGTAAATCAGTCGCTATTAATCATTAATCCCTAATCCCTTTTCTCACCCTTTCTTCCTGAACACGTAAATCATGGAACTGCTGCGTTCCTTCTTCACCAACGCGCTGAACCAGGCCAGTGTACCGGTCACCATTCCCCGCAGGAAAGTACACGAGTGCCTCATGTGCTTTTCTGTCAGCATGGAGACGTAGAAGGCATCGAACGGCATGGGATGCCGCTCTGCCATGATGAAGCCATGCTTGGAACCGAATTGCTGGATGGTGCCCGGTGTGAAGTGCCACAAATGGCGGGGCACATCGTAGGCAGCCCAGTAAGCCCCGTATTTCTTTGCATCGAAGGAAGAGCAGTTGGGCACAGCTACAATCAGCACCCCCTTTTCAGTCAGCAGGGAGTGCAGGGTTTCCCACGTTTCGTTAAGGGGTTCCAGATGTTCCATGACATGCCATAGGGTGATGACGTCGAAACTGCCCGGTGCAAAATCTTTCAATGCCGTATGAGGTTTCACATCCAGATTGAAGTGTTCTTTGGCAAAGGCACGCGCCTGCGCACTCTTTTCCACAGCTTCCACCTGCCAGCCGCGACGCTGCATGGCATCGGCAAAGTAACCGGTCCCCGTACCCAAATCCAGCAGACGGCCCTCCTTGCGGTGTGCTTCACGGACCACAAGACGTGCCTTGCGTCCCAGCATATAGTTGCGCACCCAGTGGTACACGGAGTTCATCGCCCCCTTGCGGGTATCGGTATGTGAAATGTAATCAGGAGTTTCGTAGTAACGACCGATTTCAGCCTCCACGGGAAAGTCTTGCGTGAAAAGGAAACCGCAATCCCGGCAGCGGCACAAGTGGAACATTTCGCCCGAGGCATAATGGTCTACACATGTCAGGGCACGCTCCAAATGCGTTCCACCACATAACGGACAAGCTTTTATAGTGAGTTTATTCATCGAACGTTCTGCCAATAAGGAAGTGCAGCCCGAATGAAACAGACCACACCATACCTAAATTTGGTGCAAAATAACAAATAAAAAGTGATTTATAGGGTTTCCATTAAGGAGATTTAAGAAAACAAACGCTTGCTCCGGCCAGCTGGCAGAACGAATGACCAACTGTTCGATATTAAGCGGACAACTGTCCGATAATGAACAGTTTTCGAAAGCATCTATTCATTGATTATCAACAACTTAAATCTTTGGCATGGGAATTGACTATAATTAGGCGAAGGCGTTTGAGAAAAAGATTAGTTGGAATGCAACTTTTTAATCGGGAACAACGTCTAAAAGAAACAGAGTAAGTAACAACAATTAAAAATAAAGATTATGAAAACTACAAATTTATTCAAGGCAGTCGCATTCGTAGCAATGACTATCGTAAGCGTTATGAATACAGAAGTGAAAGCTCAGGAAAACAACTTCATCACCAATGAAGAAGTGAAAAACGAATTAGTAGTTGCCAAGACCATCTTTAAGCAAGACGGTGCACAACTTTACCGGCATATCCGTTATGAATACTCTTATGACGACCAGAAACGCCTGACCTGCAAGGAAGCCTCCAAGTGGGACGGTGCAAAAGACGAATGGACACCTTACTTTAAGATGACATACCAATATGGCAATGATGAAATCACCATGTCCTACGCACGTTGGAACGAGTCTCACAAGGCTTATGACAAAGACATGAAGAAAAGTGTGTATGAATTGAACGATGAAAACATGCCGGTAGCTTACAAACTCTACAATCAGGACGCGCCAAAGTCCGAATTGACCCTGGTAAGCTACAACAAGACCGACTACGTAGCGAATATTCTGGCCATGGCAGAATAAAATTTAAAGTTTATAATATGAAAAGCACGAGCCTCACGGCTCGTGCTTTTATTCTATATACCGGTGTCATCATACTGATGTCATCGAGACTTTTCTATCCCGTCAGCCGGCTACCTCTTCTCCTTTCAGCGTAGCCGAACTGGATTCGGTAACCTTCACCATCACAAAATCGCCCACACGGTGCGTGCCACGGTCAAACACCACCACACGGTTTTGTTCCGTACGGCCGAACAACTGGTCACGACTACGTTTGGAAACACCTTCCACCAGCACCTCGTACGTCTTGCCCACGCAACGGGCATTCGCCTCGGCAGAGAGACGGTTTTGTAAGGCGATGATTTCATTCAGACGGCGAATCTTCACCTCCTCGGGCACATCGTCCGGCAGGTACTTGGAAGCATGCGTACCGGGGCGTTCGCTGTACTTGAACATGAAGGCGGAATCGTATCCGCACTCCTCCATCAGCGAGAGGGAAAGCTGGTGGTCCTCCTCCGTCTCACTATGGAAACCGGAGAATATATCCGTAGATAAACCACAATCGGGGATGATGCGGCGGATGGCTGCCACGCGGTCCATATACCACTCGCGGTCGTACTTGCGGTTCATCAGCTTCAGGATGCGGCTGCTCCCACTCTGTACCGGCAGGTGGATGTGCTTACATACGTTGGGCATGTCGGCAATGACCTGGAGAGTTTCGTCGCTCATATCTTTAGGGTGCGAGGTAGTGAAACGGATACGTACGCCCGGCGCTGCCTCTGCCACGGTGCGCAGCAGCATTGGGAAAGTAATCGTCTCTCCGTCCGGCTTCTCGAAGCGGTAGGAATTGACGTTCTGTCCCAGCAGGGTGACTTCCTTATAACCCTTTGCCACGAGGTCGGCCACTTCATTGAGGATGCTTTCCACATCACGGCTACGCTCACGGCCACGGGTGTAGGGAACGATGCAGTAAGTACAGAAATTATTGCACCCACGCATGATGGAGACAAAGCCGGAGATGTGGTTTCCGCAGATACGCGAGGGGATGACATCCCGATAGGTCTCTGTGGTGGAGAGCTCCACGTTCATTGCTTTCTCACCGGCCTCTACCGAGGCAATCAGTTCGGGCAGAGTAAGGTAGGCATCCGGCCCCACCACCAGGTCCACATGATGGTTGGTGATTAAGTCGTCCTTCACACGCTCTGCCATACAGCCCAGCACACCCACTATCAGGCCGCGTTTCTTCTTCTTGAGCGAGTGGAAGAACTCCAGACGGTTCAGAATCTTCTGCTCCGCATTGTCGCGGATGGAGCAGGTGTTCATAAACACTGCATCGGCTTCCTCCAGGGTGTCGGCCACCGAATATCCCGCCATCTGCATGACGGATGCAATCACTTCACTGTCGGCCACATTCATCTGGCAGCCGTAAGTCTCGATAAACAACTTCTTGTTGTCATCAGCAGTTGCAGATTTAAAGTCTGCTCCCGTTACTTTTTCCATAATCAGTTCGTTTAAAATCAGTTTATATCATAAGTTGGTATCTGTCATCCGGAGCGCAAAGATACTTCTTCCCTCCCAATAAACGGATGAAATGAAAGAAAAATGCCATTACAAGTTGTCAATCTGCGCCTTATCAGCTAATTTATGTTAAGAGAGCAAACATTTTCCGAGTGTTAATTTGGCATAGAGCAAATTAATTCACAAATTTGTGGAATGAAAGAAACATTAGATTTTTTCATAGTTAAGGTTTAGGTTAAAAAAATTAAGGGGAGCTGTGAAGCTGCCCTTTTTTATTACCAATTCCTTGGCTGTAATCAGATTAAATAATTAACTTTGCCCAAAAGCAAAGATAAGAGATAATTGCACTATCTTTGGGTGGAAAATCAAAAAGAATATGGAAGATGTCTTCAAGTTTCTGTTAGTTGCGGCTGTCATAGTAATCGGACTCGTCAAGCAGTTTAAGAAAGAAGCAAATAAAAATGCTGACAAGAGTCCCGACATACCTATGCCCCTGTCTCTTATACACATCTGACGCTGCCGACGAACTCTAGGGTGTAGA